>RWZD01000060.1_pt1 | contig 33695 bp, 30 predicted proteins | sample 2187771 | NCBI WGS metagenome assembly RWZD01 (sample SAMN10531866, study PRJNA481165) | viral metagenome | isolation source: viral particles purified by filtration and ultracentrifugation from about... | place: USA: Tennessee
AATGAAATAACCTTAAGTTGGTACATTCTCATTCCTCCCCTTGAGTGATTTCCGCTTCACAATCCGAGCAACATTCAAGAATTTCATAACCACCGACATTCTTCGTCTTCGACTGATCTTCACGCCCACAGAAAGTGCACTTATTCATCTTGTCACCACCTTCTCAACGCTCTTGTTTTCTTCATTCCTGAAAGATCCGGTGAAAGTTCTTGTCCAAAAACTCCGCCATTTTCACAGCTTGAAAAGAAAATGTTTGTCCCCTCACTTTCGGGTAATACACGAATCCCCCGTTGTCGCTGTCCAACTCTTTCCGGAAACGCGGTCGAAAAAGTATGTTCTCTTTCAACCATTCGTGTTTCCGTCTCGTTCGCTCTTCGAGGTCTTTCATATTCCAGTACACTCCTGCAAGCTCATTCTTTTTCAAATTCTCCAATTCAACTTTCGTAATAAGAACTGAGTCGGACGGTATGGGGATTGAAAGGCTCACTTCAAGTTGTTGCATGGAACTTAACCTCCATTTTATTTTTATTCCGGAAAAACTCGGATTCCACACCAAAAAAAATATCATCTGATTTCACACCGTATTGATCTTCTATTTTCAATATCAACGACCTGGGTATATCAGTCGAATCTCTTTCATACTTAGAAAGCGTATCCTTATTGATACCTAAGCCTTTTGATGACTCGACCAAGGTGAATCCAGAATTCACACGAGCGGCCCTTAAAGTCAATTTAACACCCACTACCTCACCTCATTTCTTATTCGTTAATCACATGATATCCGAATAAAATCGGAAAGTCAAACGAATATATTCGGACGCCCTATATTTATTCCGAAATAATACGGAATTTTTCTTGCATATAATGAAGTTGTGTATTAAGATGATTTCAGATACTTGAAATGTGAGGAGGAAAATTTGTGGTTGATAGAGATTTACCTTTAAAAAACGAAATTGCCAAGAATATTAGAAGGCTTATGAAGTTAAATGGTTTTAAGAGTCAGCTTAGGCTCAGTAAAGTTTCCGGTATTTCAAAAAGCACACTTTCCGATTACTTGAACTCAAGAACACTTATTAATCCAGGAAATGTAGAGAAATTATCTGCTGTCTTTAATGTCGATAAATCAGAAATTGATCCATCATTTGGAACTTCAAAAGACATGTCGAAAAAGGAAAAACAAATTAAAACAATCGCCGCTCACATCGACGATGACGTTACAGATGAAGAGATGGAAGACATCATGAAGTACATAGAATATCTTAAATCGCGACGAAATTGAGGTGTTTAGATGGCTTACGAGCGCCTGTTAAGGGAGTATTCACACATAAAAATTTTAGAAGTTTACATGCCTAAGGGTCTGGGTGGATTATATATGGACAACATTATTTATATTGACAAATACAGGAGTTTATATGAAAAGCACTGTTTATTAGCGGAGGAAATTGGGCACTACGAAACTACAATTGGAGATATAACGGAATTAGCAGACGTTCGTGAAAGAAAATTAGAACAGGCTGCTAGAAGATGGGGTTATGAAAAGATTGTTTCATTGGACAAGTTGATAGAATGCTACAAGCTAAATTACACCTCTTTAGAAGAGGTCTGTACATTTCTAGAAGTTACTGCTGAATATTTAAAGACATCTATTGACCACTACTCATCTAGCCTTGGTATTTCGACCATTCATAGAGGGTATCAGATTTCTTTCGATCCCCTCTATATTCGAGAAGCTTAATTTTTTTTATTCGCAGACAGAACATATGTGCGTGAATTTAAAGGAGGTGATGCCCGCTGAGCTAGAGATGAATACAATTGTACGGAAGGAGGACTGAACCAGTTATATGAAATACTATTCTTTGTTGTGATTGGAAAGTTGGACATTGTCAAGAGAAACACTATATCAAGAATATGAGGTGACGACATTGGCGAGTTTTACGCAAATCGGTAAGACGTGGCAGTATTCCGTAAGCCACACGGTGAGAGGGAAATATAAACCGATTCGAAAAGGCGGATTCAGAACCAAAAAAGAAGCACAATTGGCAGCTGCGGAAGTTGAATTGAATTTACAAAAAGGTATTCTTCCTATCCTTAGGCGGATTCCATTTTCCGAATACTTCGAGCAGTGGTTGGAAGATTTCAAAACCGATATCGGAGAGATCACATTAAACAGATACAAGGACACTTTAGGGTCTATTCGAGATCATTTTAAAGACGATTATATACAGGACATCGATAAGCGCCAATACCAAAGATTCATGAATGAATACGGGAAAACACATGCGAAGTCAACAGCTCGAAAGTTGAATTCTCACATCAGAGCCTGCGTGAAAGATGCGATCGATGAAGGTGTTATACAGGTGGATTTCACCAGAAAGGTAGTGATCACAGGAAAACCCTCCAAGAAATCAGAGGACAAGCATTTGAGTTACATGGAAAGCAAACGACTCCTGAAATTGCTACATTCTCGCTTAGACCGCTCTTTGGGTTATTATCTTCTACTACTAGGACTTACAACCGGAATGCGGTTTGGTGAGATGGTTGGTTTAACTAGAAAGGATTTTGATTTCAAAAATAATAAAATTAATATAGACAAGACGTGGGACTATAAAAAAGGAACTGGATTTGGGCCGACTAAAGATTCATCCGATCGGGTCATTGATGTTAATGAAAAGACAATGAACGTTTTCAAAGAGCTATTTAAAAAGATGCCTGACAACATCCATGGATTAGTTTTTTTCAGCTCCATTTCAAAGTATAAAGTTTTAACAAATGAGGGTATGAACAAACTACTTCGTACGGTATTAAAGGAATTAGGAATTAATTCGATTACCGTACATGGATTAAGACATACACACATCAGTGTACTTCTTTATCGGAAGGTGTCCATTTACTATGCTGCTGAACGTGCGGGCCATGCATCCACTGAAACAACAACGGAAACCTATGCACATGTGATCAAAGAATTGCGTGACGAAGATGCAAAATTATCCATTAAAATATTCGAAGATATGGCTGTATGAATGTGTAGAAAATGTGTAGAAATTTTAAAAATCCAATCGATTTCAATCGAATTCCTCAAAAGTAAAAAATCACCCGGAACGTTGGTGCAACAACGTTTTCGAGTGATTTATCACAGACCTATCTTTTCCTAAAAACACATGGAAACGTCCCAGGCAGACGTATAGAAGAGCGGATAAACCTTGTTGCATCAGGGTTTATCTGTTTTCATATGTAGAATTTATGTAGAATTCTACACAGTTTTATCATGAGGTTCTTTTTTACTCTTCAACTTATCGTTGCCTAAAATACCAACACAAAAAATAATTATGACGTAACCAATAAATCGTGGCCATCCAAGTTCAGGGGCTGCCGTTGAAAATAATACATATAAAATTGAAAGTACAATGCCGAGAATTAATACGAATTTGATCAATGCTTTTTTCACCAATATCACACCTACCTTATTATTGATTATATTCAATTCTATTCCTCTTTAAATTTTCTTCCTTGATTACCGCAAAAAGTACAACAATGGAAGCACACAAATTTAATGATATTCCAATTATTGAACTGAAAATATCCATCCCAGTTAACAATGTCATAAAAAGAATTCCACCGAACAACAATATGATCATACCAGTGAATATGGATGCAAGAACAATCTTCCCATTGGGTGCCACCATAATGGAAGCACTAAAACCTATTAAGAATGCCATGAAATCGCTAACGAAGATACTTATATACTCCGAGAATGGTATCCATAAAAAGAAATATAGTGTTAAATGCTGAACGACGTTAAAAATTAAGTATGCGACTATACCAGCAGGGATAAAGAGTATCCATCTTGCTGTGGTATTAAATCTCATAATGACAATCAATTCCTTTTTAGTCCATTATACGTATAGAAAATTCATAATTCAATAACAGAAAGCACCCTACTTCCAACTAAGGAGAGGGTGCTTTTTACAGTCATGGCTACGTAATAAAACTCGCCAAAGTTTATATGAGTATCATATCATTTCGTTTTGTCGTCCTCAACCTTCGGCATGCTATTTCTCACTGACGTTCCAGCACCGAGGGCCAATAGGTCATCGTCCGTAATGCTCCTGTTGTCCAGCTTCTCCTGCCAAGTCTTGCTGTAACCTGCTGCAATCGCCTGATCGACAATCATCTGACGTCTTGCCTTGCTGCCGAGTGTTAACACCGTTTCCGCTTTAAGTGCCGGACTTGATAACTCCAAATCAGAATCATCCGTTGATGAAGCCCCTACTTTCTGCTTCAATTTAAATGCTTTTGCAATACCATTTACATGGCCTAACGCAACTCTATCAAGGAAATCAGCACTCTTTAATAGTTTAGAGTCGTCAGGACTATCTATAAATCCTGATTCTGTAAGGATTGATGGCATATTCGACTCGCGGACCATGTGCAAGTTATTTCGTTTCTTACCCCGATTAAGAAATTCTGGAATCATTTTTGTGATTTCAGAATGAATTACTGCTTGGAAATCTATTGTTTTGTTGTTAACCTTTCCATTGAAAATGAAGTCTTCGTATCCTTTTCCACCTCCCGCATTAATATGGACCGATATCAAGTAGTCCGCGCCCCAAGCATTCGCTGCATCCGTCCGTTGCTTAAGCGAAAGAGTTTGATCACTTGTACGACTCAATTTAACTTGAACACCTTCATAGCCCTTCAGTTGAGATTCGATGCGCTTAGAAATGGCCAAGGTCAAATCTTTTTCTTTCAAGCCATTTCCGGATGCTCCCGGATCCGTCCCTCCGTGTCCAGGATCTACAAAAATTTTCACCATATTGATTACCTCCTTATCGTATTTAGTCAATCCATATTGTTCGATGCGCTCGTTGAGTTTTTCCGCGTACTTGATATCAGTCGCATACCCAGCAGCCTGAACGGCAGCAGTCGCCTTTAAATAATCCGTTTGATTCAGGACAGCTACATATCGATTGTGGTCTTCCCATCCGGTGCCATTTACGTATTTGTGGACCAGATCGATGACGCAGCCCTCGTATGATGGGTACTTTCGAAAGGCCGCATTAATGTAGTAGACATTGCCATCCTTGTCCTGTTCGGCAGTCCGCTTGATATATGTTTCCCCTGTCCACCCTGAGCCTTGCTTGATGCCAAATAGGTTGCTCGCATTGCGTGCTAACTCTGAAGTGCCGGATCCGGATTCAAGGATACCTTGGGCACAAATCAAACTCGGAAGAACACCGTTTGCTATGCCATGCTTAATCGCAAACGGCGCCAACGTGTCGATGAAATCCATTTCAGATACTACTATCTTTCGGACGCTCATATCGAAGAGCTTGCGAGCTATCTGATAGTCCTCGGACGACTGGATCAGTCAAGGCATTGAATACACTTACGCCAATCAGAAATAGCACATAAGGGTTCGACAATGCATCTAGAATGACATTGATCAAAATGCCCCACGTTGTAATGTCCTGTCCCGTGAGACCGAAATATGCTCCGATGGGGACAGCTACAGCTAACAAGAGTTGGAACAGAAATACCGGATTTTTGAACCTTACTTTCCAATTGATCTTCATACTTTTACCCCCATTACAATATTATTGACTTTCGAATCTACATGTTTGATTTCGGAATCAACCGTTTCTAACTTCTTTTCCATTGCATCAATCCGCTTATGTGCCGATTTCAAACTTTCATCCTGCCTCACTTGGTTGGACGTTATGGAAGCCACCTGTTTTTCGCTAGCCCTCATATCCACTCGAATGTCCTCTATTCCACGACTGATAGTATCTAGCTTCGTTTCGATGACTGCTGATCTTGTAGCTTCCTCTTTGACTTTGTCCGTTTCGTTTTTTGTTTCTTGTTTCGCGTCATTTTTTTCGTTTCGACGAAAACCGTAATAGCCTAGTAAAATACTGGCGACACTTATGAGTAACCCGATTTCTATGCTCATTCGAACACCCCTGTATCACTAAATGGATTGTATATATAAAGGGGGAGGCCCCACACCAGACCGTATCCCTCCTTTTATTGTAAACCCTCCTGCGCTCTACGTTTTTTCCGTTCCTTCTTTGCATCACTACGCTGCTTCGTTTTCGCCTTTTGATATTCGTTGTAATCATCAGCAAGCATCCATGCTGCATCAACGTATTCAGGATCTAATGGTTCTTTGCCTTGAACTATTCTAGCAATATCTCGCATGCCTTTATTTGCAATATCAATCTGCTGTTTTTTCTCTGCCTTTGAAAACTTAGTTCCGTCAGGATGGGTAATCTTATCAAACATGATATCGTTGCGTAATTTTCGTAGCCGACTAATATCTTCATTCGCTTTCTTGAACGCCTCGATGGTTAATTCCAATTCATCACCAGGATCCTCACCTCTTGCTATGAGGGTGTTATACTTTTTTTCATCCTTCTTATATTTCTCATAAAAATCGGTGATAGATCCTGTTCCGCCGTCTTCGATACTAGCAATGAAGTATCGTTTGACGTAGCCGTCTTTCAAACCTTGCGTACTTGGCTTATCGATGATACCAAACGTATCGAGCAAAGCATCCGCTCCAAACAAAGCGAATTGACCAACCTGACCGAACTGCATTCTTACCGCTTCTTCAATTACCATTGGAGATTTGCCTGTTTGTTTTCCAACCCACTTCGCGACTTCTGAAGTATTTTCTGTATACTGTTCCTCTTTTTCAAGTCGTTGCAGATGAATTGGAACAAAGGGCCGCATGTTCATCAAGTCCATTTCTGCATTGTACTTTGCAGCTATATCGAAGATGGTTGGCAAGAATGATGGCAGCATGGTTTTAGCAACGTTTTCATAGAAGTCATCCCACGATTGCTTGTCCTCTCCTTCAACAAAATCAAGGAACTCACCAAACAACTTTTCTGGAATCGTTTTGAATAGCACCCCTGTTTCAAACGGGACAGCTATTTTCATAAATTCTCCGTTTGGCATTTTGATTAGCCAGTTCATATCTTTTTCCCAAGAATTCAATTCTTGATAATCTTCATCGTCTCGATTCAATAAATACAGAAGGATCGTCGGTAAAATAACAAGAGTAGACGCCCTCACTGCTGTTCGTAACTTGTGTTTACCAAATGCCCTTAGTACGTTATCCGGACCCTGGAATGAAACGTTGAAGAAAGGGATGATTTGGTTCGTTTCCTGCATACCACCACTTCCAAAACGCTTATAATCCACATCTGCTTCGCGGGACGCTAGGGCAGATTCAATGCGGTCACCTTTGGTCTGTTTCATCATTACTTCGTACTCAGCTAACTTTAATGCTTGGTCCAATGTTTCGTTGAAACGTTGCAAGACTCGGAAAGGCGCTGCGGCTGTATTTCTAGCCATGTACCATGCAATCTCCCGCGACTCTTTTCCGCTTTGCACCTTGCGCCTCCCCGTCAGAACGTCTTTCGTCTTACGGTTTAACGCGTAGTTATTCATTTTCTTTTCAAGGTATTCTTTTTCGACAGCAATGAACGTCGACTGAGCCCCACCGCTTGCCATCCAATCCCAAAACAAGTCGCTTTTCTTGTTGACTTCAATCATCGATTTCATAACACGAAACGGCTGAGTGAAGTAATTCATCCCTTTTGCTTCCGTTTTCACCATCAATTGATGGAACGATCGATAGAATACACGGGCCGTAAAAAATGGCGATGACGTAATACCCGTACGAAGAATATTCGCAGATCCTCTTGCTGTTCTAAACAGTATTCCGTTAGTGAAATCATTTGCCGCCCGATTATCCTGCTTAACCATTTCGTTGTATAACAACGGATCATGCACTTTGAATAACTTCGGCTTCCCTTCATTCCATACAAGGATTTCATTCCGGCCAGCATTCGGGACGAACATCGGATTGAACAATTTGGCTTTTTCCTCCATGTTGATATCGTCCAATATTTCCTGCTCGATCCCTGCATTGAGTAACGTCCTTTCGATTTCCTCTAAAGCAAACTCAGTCACTTTGAAGCTATTCGGGATTTCTTCGATAATATCCCTTTGTGCTTCACTTGCAAATTCACTTTCCGGATCCGCTAGACTAGCCAATGCTCGTCCGACACTGTTTCTATCAGCAAGTGAGAAATATAAATGAGTATTTTTGACAATGCTCTCTATCGGGTTAATGACATTCCGGCTCGATCCGTCCTTACTCATATACTTGATTCCAGTTTGCAAGTTTGCCGTACTGTCCCCACCTACTCCACCACCGTTGTTTTTCTTCACTTTGACGCCGACATCAGACATTTCACGGTAGAAAGGTACATAGTTCGGATATTTGCCCCGTAGTTTCTCTGGTAGCTCGGAAGGAATTAAACCACCGTCCACTAATACTTGCAACAAACGTTCTTGATAAGCGTAAATCCGCTTTGCCTGCTCCTCGTATTTAGGAGACATTTTATCCAAATAGTCTGCTCCAAGATCAACACTGATTGGGGTACGCTCTTTTCCATGATTTTTTTTCAAATCCATTGCATGACGAGCAGCAAGATACTGTCCGAATTCCTCGATATCATCTACATCTGAAAGAATGGATTCAAGTGATTCTCCTGTCACATTACCATCTTTATCGAATGTCCGACCTTCAACAAATGTTGCCGCTCGACCGGTTGTTCCTCGAGTAAGAACTTTCAATGCATAAGCATTTTTGTCGAGTGGGATTTTCATGCCTAATTCCTTTTCCACTGCTTTATTCGCCATATGGAATGGATGATCACGATCGAAAATGCGTGTGTAAATCTCACCCAAATATCGATCAACCGTCTTTCTTTGTCTACGAGTTCGACCTAGTTGTGTAACGAAGCCTTTGACTTCCTGCTCAGGTGTTCGCCCTAACCACGATTGAACCATCTTCCGCAATTCAATAGTTGGTTCGAACCAATTATGCTTTTTCAACCCATCCATGATCGCCAACTCTAATTCAGGTGACACTTGGTTGAACGCTATTACCTCTTTTAATTCTGCATCAGTGAGCAAATCGAAATTGTGTGTTCCATAAAAAGCCTGGCGGAACCACTCGGCCACACCTTCACGGGCCCTTTGGATTTTCGTCATACCATCCGGCAGTTGCAAATTGGCTTCCGCAAACTTAACCAGTTCATTTTGTAATTTTGGATCGACTGATAATCCTATTCTTGTATCAATACGGTGCCCAAGTTCGTGAGATAACACTTCAAAATCTCCATATTCTTTCGTTCGGATGATAGCAAACTTATTTTTATAGATACCATCCTGTCTACGTGTTTTCCCTAGGCTAATCGTGACTTTGAAGTTGTCACGAATGTATTCCGTGATATCAGCACGCGTTACATTTTCGTCATGAACTCCTGGATCTTGTGAATACTCTTTGCGAACCCGTTTTTGCGGAGTGCCTTTAGGCTCTCGGAATGGGTCGCGTGAGTTTTGGCGTTCAGACCGATCGTGCGCCGATTCATTTTGATTGCTACCTTTTGTTTTCACGAATGTATCGACGTGTTCAGAACTGGAACTTACTTTTTCTTTCGATCTTCTTGTTTCAGCAATTGTTCCAGTTTCAGCAACACTTTCGGCCTCGTCTTGGAATACGTCAATTTGGTTTTCTGCTTTTTCATCAACAACCACCCTATTCAATGCTGTTTGTAGGATTTCCGCCTTCGTCGGCACGACATCCCCAAATAAAGATTCTTGTTTCGGATTCCCTGCCACCTCCAATACATTTATGTATTGACTGAACAGCTCATTGACCGCTTTCGTGGATCGTTTAAATTTCTTGGAATCAAATATCGTCAACATATCTTTTGACAAATCACTGATGCTATCGAACATCGACAATTGTTTCAGGAAGGTATGAACGTCTGTCCCTTCAGCTCTCAACTCTGCAAGTTGCGTCATAGCTTCTACAATCTCATTCGTGATGTCTAGGCCGTGCAAGTCCCCGCTCGCGATCTTGTCTTTCACGATGGCGAAACGCGGTGCGCTTTGTAGCATAGCGTTCGTGATGGTGCGGACATTGTTATCCGTACTTTCCGCGATAAGACTAATAGCATCAACGTCTCCATATGCCTTTGAGAATACGGCGTTGCGTACACGTAACAATCCATCCTGCGATAGATTCCCGTCGGCTGTCATCATTCGAGCACGGTCGTTTTGCGGTACAACTTCACCAATGAAAGCTGAAATGAATGCACGATTGGTTGAAACGTTCAAATCGCCATTATCTGCCGGATTGAATAGGTGCATCACGCGGTTTGTCATTTTGTCTGCATCGACTTTCGCCTGTTCTGCCGCACTCATGCTTGATACGTTGGATTCATTCGCTTCACCGACGAAAGCCTGGCGGTCCACTATATTGGTCCTTCTGCGGACTAATATAGGAGCAGTCATATTTTCTAGGTCGCCGTAATCCAATCCATACTTATCGGCATTATCCAATAGCCATGAACGATAATCCGATTCTTTCGGCATTTCCTCTGTATACAATTTTTGCAAAGCGATAGTTCGTCCATTCCCGGATTCCACAACATTGTCAGGTCCGATGATTGGTGCTCCGTCAGATGCCTTTGCTGATTCACCTAAGAGGTTTGGATTTAACTTCTGTGCAATGTTCTGTATTTGCGCTTGGGATGCCTTACGGGTCCTGTCACGCGGTTGTAACTCTTGCGGATAGTCAGGGTTGACTTTGCCACTTGTATCATTGGAAGCGATCAATTCGTCGGCTTCAACAAGTTGATACGCGAATTCGATTTTCGTCCCCTTCTCCGTAAACGTTTCGCCTTTCATCCCAATGACTTCCGGCGCTTTCTCCATTGACTTGTCAATCGTAACCAACCTTGTCGCAACTCCTGTAGTTCGTTCACTATCGATAAAGGAGCCTTCATCCAACTGTTCGGAAACGCCAGCAAGTTCATCAATCCAATCCCTGAATTCCATTGCTTTCTTATCGCTTCGGAAGAACGGACCTTCGGACATTATGGCTACGACCCGGCCCCCCGGCTTTAGCATTTCATACGCGTGACGCACATGATCAATGTCCTGCCCCTTCTCAAATGGAGGATTCATAATAATTCTGTCGTAGGTTCCGTCGAACGAGAGAAAGTCAGCACCGACTACATTGAAGTCCTGGGATTCCAAGTATTCGTTCAACGTGTTGTTGTATTCCACTACGTCCAGCACAGCGCCTTCGTGTTCATCCCTAATACGTTCCGCAATATTCCCTTTTCCTGCTGACGGCTCCAGCACCGTCATTCCCGGTTGTATATCTGCTTCCTCCAACATCCGATCGATCACTTTCGTTGGTGTTGGAAAGAATCCTGGGATATTTAGTTTAGTCAATTCCGCTTCGCGCTTCCGCTTTTCATCCTTCTGCTTTTGCTCGACGTTTTCGCCGACATCATCCACGTACTTGATGTATTCACGAATGCCAGACCGCAACAATTGTGGCGTGGCTAGGTTCATGACTTCCAGTCGTTTTAGCGTGTTATATGACTCCTTGATGGATTGTGCATAGTATCGAACATCCTCATTCTTCATGGCGACATCCACTATCTTTAACATATCCTCGCGGATTCGATTACCATTCATATACGTGTCTTTACCTTTGTGTTGGTTCAGCACCTTTGCAACACGAGCCAATTCACGACCGATTCCCTTTGTACCTGTCAAAGCCTTAACGATTCTTTCGACGTTGCCAGGGTATAGGTCCACCTTCGGGATTTCTATTGTATTGATTTCCTCAACGGTCAACGGTTGGCCCGCAATCTTTTCGCGCTCTTTCGGGTTCAGGTTTGTATATTCCTTTTTGTTCATACGTTCACGTTTTGCGAGCATCAGAACACGATCCAGTGTTTCAATATGTGTTCGCGCTGTCACATTATCAAGGAATACCGCTTCGTCACTTTCAACAGCATCTGCAATTCTTCTCATAATTCCTTGTTGACGTTCAAGTGCATCAGCTTCTTCTCTGGCGTAAGCATCCTGCGCGGCTCGTCTTGCGGTATTAGTCAATCGGTTATCGTTCCTCTTGGCGTCTATAGTGTTTTGCATGTTATCTGCCATCGTCCGAAGACGCTCCGCAATTCTTACTGCGTCACGGTCTGTCGTTTCAACCGAATCTGATTCAACTGTTTCCCCTCCGAGTTTCGATGTTGGATCTTCTTTGAACAGGAATCCTTTTTTGTATCGGCTGTAATAGCCGCCCAGCAATCTCATGGTATTGTTGACTTTCGCATAAGCTTTTGAATCCATTCTTTTATTGAGTGATACAACCCAAATATCAGAACCATCACGAGTATCCTTGTCTGGTTTGATTGTGTACTCTCCTGTTTGAATAATTCCAGCAGGAGTAGCAGCCTCTATCTTCTCAGCCTGTTTTTCGCGATCACGCAATGCTTCTAATTCATCCAAGCGAGCTTGTTCTTCTGCGGTCAATCCAACTGTATGCCGTTTGTAAATGAAATCCTTGATGGTTTCAGGAGCCGACTTCATCCGTTCCTTTTGGTTCCGCTCAGCCTTTTTCTCAGCAAGGTACTTTTCAATATTTTCATCCGTGATGGAATTAATTTTGTCAGTTAATTGTTTCATGCGTCCAGTATGTTGTTCATCAACCGAACCGAAAGTTACGTTATACATCAAAGAATCTGTGTCGCCATATGCCGGTTGATCCAATGCATTTCGGTATGTTTTTTCTACTAACTCTTGCTTGGTTTTTTCACGCTTCCGTTTATGCTGTGAACTTTCTTTGATGTAGTTGTATATATCCTTCTTGATCTGTTCCTCATTGTCTTGCAACCATTGGAACTGCTCTTTCAAATCGGCGGCAGTGTAATCCATTTCACGCATTTTTTTACGGAACCAACCGATCCGATCAATGCCGTTTGTAGGGATTGATTCATCAGTTTGCGAGATGGCTTCAGTTTTCTTATCAATATTCTTCTCATCGGTGACAGGTTCAGTTATCGGTTGATTCCGTGACTCCAATTTATTTTGTTTCGATGTTTCTGTTGCCTGTACACGTTTTTCTTCAACGGCCACGCGTCCAACTTGATACTCCGAACCATTATCATTGCGCACTTTTACCATGGAAGGATCAGATGTATCAATCACTTCTACGAATGCATCTTGCCCAGTGCCTTTCAAGCGCACCATGTCACCGTTCTGTAACGTATCCGGATCCACGACCGCAACACGATTCGCATCCGTTATTGGCTTTTTCTGAACCTCCGTAATAGGGACTTCCGCTGTCTTTGCTGACTGTTGCTCTGGTTCAGGAGATCTGCCTGTCTGTGGAACGTCTGTGCTTTCTTGCAGTGCAGGCAACGAAGCAGGAAGAATGGGAGGGGCTACTTGCTGTTGCTGCACTTCAGGGCTTGGCAACTGAGGAATTGATGAAGCTTCAGTCACTGTTGATTGCTGAACAGGTATTTCGTTTACTGATTGAACATCCGACTTCGTTGTGACAGTCCCATCCTTTTTCACTTCAACGCCTTCGCGCGACTGTCTTTCCAGCTTTTTGCCTGCTACGTATTCCTTTGCAGTTCCGTCTAGCAATGATTCGATCGAACTGTCTTGTTCCGCAAGTGCTTCTAATGCAACTTCCCTGGCATCTTCGAATGAATGTCCTTGTTCCTGTAATTGAATGACTGTGTTGTCATATTGCTCCCGTACCGGTGCAGGCAGTTTCATGACAGTCAGTTCGATGATGTCGGCCATCGGTGTACTAATCGTTGCGTTTTTTGAGAAAGTGTCACTTACTTCTGTGACTGTTGCCATGCCACCTGTCACACCACCGCCCAGGATGGCTCCAATAGTCATAGCTTCAATTGTGGACGGGTCTGTCCAACTGAAGTCATCACCTAATGCGGAAGCGGAAATCCAATCCTGTGCCCCTTCTTGCGCTCCTTCCAACGCGGCTCCCCCTGCTGTTTTTGCGGCGACAGTTGCCGTTTTCCCTAACTTACCCAAACCACGACCGATAGGGGATAAGCCGAGCATGAATTCACCAAACGTCGTTCCTCCGGTCAATGCGAAGTTTTTCATGAATGTCTCGTTCGCTGCCTTATTCGCATCGCCTTCCGTGAACCCTCTATTAATCGCTTCTTCGTAGACACTTCCAGCTTCAATTGCTGAATCGATCGTTGTAGCTGCTCCAGCCCCGCCTAATGACTGAATGACTGTCCGATACACTTTCGGTAAATCTTTTACCTTCGGAATCATCGTCGTTGCTTTGGCTGCCCCTAGTGCTGGAACGATACTCGTCAACAATTGCGGCACCGCTCTTGTTACGCTTGTTGCATAGAATTCAGGGTCGGTAATAGCCGTTTTGAAGTCGAAGTCTTTACTGTATTCTGCACCTTCCACGCCTTCCTGCAAAAAGTTGGATGTCCAATCCAATCCCTTTGTAATCAGACGGTCTTTCTCGATGATTTGACCATCCTTGACAGTCATGCTTGGACCCAATAACCACCTGCCAACCCCCGCAAGCCCACCAACGACATCACCGGCACCTAATCGAAGGTTAGCTCCGAACTTTTCGCCAAATTCATCGTTTTCATTATCACGAATGAAGGCTCCCCGCTCAATTCCACGCATTCCTAATTGACCTTTGCTTTCTTCCTCTTTTGGGTTCATGAAGGAGTCAGCTTCACTCTTGAATCCGCTTAACAGTCGAGACAACGCATTAGCCTTTCCGTCCTTCTTTGGGATTTCTGATTTCGTTTCGTCCTTTTGACGTTGGATTAATCCGGCATCCGACATAGCTCTGCCTGCAAATCGATCGTTCGCCGCTTGCTTAGCCTGTTCCTGCTGCCTTCTCAAATCCGCCAATGCTCTCCCTGCAAACCTATCAGCATCCGCTTGACGGGCTTGATCCGACTTAGGGCTGACATGACCCCTTGCGAAACGGTCTGCATCCGCCTGACGCGCCTTCTCTGACTTCGGACCTTGTGCATCCAACTCACGCGCCGTTCGTGCCGATTCGAATTGGTCGAATGTTCGAATGGACGTGCTGGGTTGTTCCACTTGATCAGCCGGTTTACGATTCTCTTTCCAACTATCAAATGAACCCATCCCGGCTGATGCACTTTTTTTCTTACTGTTTTTCTTCCAATCATCAAAACTGAATACCATTCGAGGGCCCCCCTTAAAATAAAGGGGAAGAACGGCTACCGTCCTTCCCCCTTCTCGTTATTCATATTTTACCTGATAAGAAATCTAATATTTTCAAAGCATCTTCAAGGCGTCCGATAATTCACGCTTGAACCGGTTGAGAACCGAATTCTTGATATTCTGCGGGGAACTGGCGAAGTAGGTATTTACTTTCATCCGTTCGTTGTACACCTTGTTCAGGACAACGGATGCACTGCTACCCATTTTCACACCCGAGTTTTTGAAGATCTTTGCCGCGCCTGCCGGACCATGTTGTACGCCCATACTCCACACGGCATCCTGCACCGCCTTTGGATATTTAGTGACATCAAAGCCTGTCGCTTTCTTGATCGCATTCACAGCCGGCTCGTAATGACTCTGTTTGATGTAATTATGCTGCGCACTTGCAAAGGCTGTCGGGTTCTTAGCCGCTTCTGCTTTCCATGCCTTGTCGAATGCGGCTGTTCCTGCTTTCAATCCTTTCAATGTACCGCCATATAAATTGGCAAATTTCTGCGCGTTTCCGGAATTCGTTGTAAGTTGATACGTCCCGTATGAGGCACCGCCCAAATCCCCCTTGGTTCTTGCAATGACACCTGGGTTGCCACTGGATTCATACTTGGAGGATAACGCTCCTAGCTGTCCTGATTGTTTAGCGTTTGATTGTGCGCCGTCAGGGAACGCCGGTTCCATATCGGCTACCACCCCCCGACGCGGCGCCAACTGCTTCCCCTGTTCCTGGGAATAGTTGTTCCAACGCCTTCAATACGGCACGCATGTCCACACCGCTTTGTGCCCAATTGCTTGCGGAATCCGCGATAAACTCAACTGCTTCTGCTGGCGTTCTTGCTTTCGAAACTTCTCCGATCGCTGCATTAGTGTTCTTGTCCGCCTGTTGTTCAGAAATGCCGAGTTCCTTCTGATATTGTCTGTAATCCGCATCTGATTCCGCTGTGAATCGACTGATGCTAATTCGAGCTTCTTCTAAATCAAGTCCGCGCGCTTTCAAATCGGCATCGATTAATGCAGATTGCTCCTTGTAATTCATTTCACGATCGAATGCAGTCTTTTCAAACGCCATCTTTTCGCGGTCCAATTTCCGCCCTTCCTCTTCACTAATTGCCTTTAATGTTTGAGGGGCCATGCTACTGATATTCTTCAAAGCTTGGTCATAACCGACGTTGCCACCCAGTTGCGATACATCATAGCCGAGTGCTGCCAATTGATTCCGGGCATTCTGTGCTGTTTGCTGGTTGTAGGATCGTTGCTCTGCTGTCAGTCCACCTTGTGCGCTTGCTTGTTTCGCCCGTAATATTTGGTCAATCAATCCTTGCGCTTGTGTGTTCTGTTGAGTACCCATCACTTCAGAACGGGCTAAATCCATTTCTTGTTGCATCAACGTGTTCCTTCCGACGTTTGCGGTATTCCTAACTGCATCGTTGTATCCGATATTCGAATCAAGTCCTGAAATATCTACACCCATCGTCGCAAGGATTCTCCGCGCTTCATTCGCACGTGCATTGTTTTCCGCACGTTGTTCTGGTGAAATACCTCCTTGCGCACTCGCTTGTTTCGCTTCTAGCACCGTATTAATCAATCCTTGTGCTTCCTGTGGGATGTAACGGCCTGTTACTTTCGCTTCATCCAACGTGAAGTTCTTATCGAATCGACGTGCATCTTCTTCGAATCCAGCATCGAATCGTCGGTTGTCCTCTCCAAACGTTTGTTGGAACTGGCCGGCATTGATGACACTGTTCAATAGATTCTGCATAGATTGCGAATTCGCTAGTTGCTTATTATCAAAGTTGGAAGCAAGTCCGGGGATAGATGATAGCACCGCATCAGAAGCCCCCTGTTTGATTTGTCCAATCCGATCCGCCGTGACGGTACTGTTCAGTATGCCGCGATCGTTCATCGTTTCCATAGCCTGTAAGCCCGCTTTATCAGCTTGCTTTGAGCTTAACTCCAACATTGATTGGTAAACAGGGTCCTTTGAAGGATCGTAATATTGACCGCTGCCCTGCATACCGGACATTATCTGTTGAATCATGTCCGGTGTCATCCCGAGAAAATCCGGCCGCGATTGGTTACTGTTGTAGTTCGAGTTGTCATACGTTGTCGACCCCATCATTCCGTTGTTCATGACTGACGGCGCATTCGGTTGCGGTGCCTGTATGCGATTATTGAAAAAGTTATCAGCCATCCCGGTTGACAATGACGGTGCGGATAGTGCTGACTGTGCTGGCTTCGGTGCGGTTGCTTGTTGCCCTCCGCCTAACACCGAGTTATACAATGCCGACTTTTCACCCGTTGGATTAACGAGTTGTGTGCCGCTTTGAGCTTTCCGCAATGTCTCTTGGATTGTGTTTGCACTCAATCCACTTCCGACTTGCGCCGCTGGGTTACTCCGGTAGTAATCATATAATGCGTTCTTTTGTGGGTCCGATTTGACGAGCGGAGTACCGGCCAATGCTTTCTTTTGAATTTCTGCTAATGTTTGTTGCGATAATCCAACCATTCATCATCCCTCCAATTCTTTTTGCAGGAAGTCGAAATTGTGTCTGTGAATCAAAATGTCCCCGATCAAAACGAAGTCGGATTGAACGTCGTTCAGTGTCGTCGATATTTCAGTTGGTTTGTATTCCGTTATTTGAGTTCTATAACTATAACCATCCATCGTCGTAAGAATATATGTGTCCAGTCCCGGTTCCGGTCGTTCTTTCGTAAGAACAGTCTTCACATTCCCTTTGTTCATCACAATCCCGCTGATCGTAATAGCCAACAACTGTCGATTGTTCAAATCCTTTTGTAAGTCTACAATGCCACGACCCTCAACATCGAATTCAATTCCTTTGTTCGTTTTAATTACAAGTTGCATAGTTAGTCCTCCTTTGTTTTATCCATCAAGATTAATCCAACCTACCTGCGAACCATAGTTATCCACGTATAATCTTCTTGACGAAGCACTGTACCGCACTGAAGTCGGTCCAGACCCGGGTAGTCCTATGATGTTGTACACCCGAGAGAAGTCTACCGAAGTCCCCACGAAAGTTGCATTTTCTATAGTTGTTCCGGTAACTGAAGCTAATGACAATCCATATCCATCAGAACGTATGGAAACTGTGTCTGCGAATATTAAGTTTTTCGAACCGCCCGTATATCTACCTAGATAAATATTATTTCCAACATAAATATCGTTTGAAATATTGATATTCCCGGATGTGATGGTTCCTAGATTTCCGCTGATGTCCGACAACACACTCACAGCACCATAAAGATTAATTTTGGATGCGTGGATTTCGACATAATAAGGTGTTTGGTTAATCATTGATACGATGTTAGTTCCGTTGTAATCCGTGTAGGATACCTTTGAACTGATTGTGCTGTTTAATCCGTTGATGTTGATTTCTGCGCTGTTCATTCTTGTTCCTAACGCTGATACCGTTGATGATTCGGCTTTGAGAGCGATTTGCCCGGATAACGTACTGATTGATGCGTTCGCCGTATCGATGCGGCCATCTAGCCGAGAAACGGATGTGCTGACTTCTTGACGGATAGAGGTTGCAGTTTGCGTTATCGTAGAATTAGCTTGACTTATCTTGCCGTCCAAATCTAACTTCATCGCCGCCGCTTCCGAACGAATTTCAGTTGCCGTCTGTGTGATGGTCGTCGAGTTGTGCTGCACCTTTTGATCCAATGCATTAAAAGTGTCGATACTGACTTTCCCTTGAATCTGACCGTCTACCACGCTGAATTGCGTGTTCATTTCATGCCGTAAACCTTCAGGATCATACCCGTCCGCGAACGATACATTTGAATCAATATGAAGGTGCTTCCCGTTGATTACTCCTGCATTGATGACCTCCGCATTAAAACCGTTCACGTTGGTTGTGTCTAGGTTTTCAAGGACAAACATTAATTCTTTACGGTACTTCGCAAGTTCATCAATCAATTCTTCAACAGTTTGGGCGTTAAGTTCCCCCAATTGAGGAAGTGGCATCTTAAACCCCTCCTATCCCCATGCGGAATGTGCGCTCCTGCCTTGTGATTTCATGGATTGTCACCGGGCCATTGCCGTCTACTTTGATTCTCACCCAGTTATTGAAAAACGCCTTTTCCACCGGAACTAGAATCTGTTCGTTCACTAGACTGTTGGCTGCCGTTAATGTCCTTAGCAAAGTCCATGAATCACCTTCCTTTTCACTTGAAATGGACACATTTACCGTGGAACCGATAGGAACATCCGCAACTACCCATAAACGGAAAAGACGATTATGCGCGGCTAATGAACCGAAGCTGAATGGCTTTGTTTCAAGTAAAAACGGAACGGCTACCCCTGCATCTGTTGTTCCTCCGATTTCAATGACCCTGTTTTCCACTCCACCGACATAAATACGGTCTTCTATGCGTCCGTATGCGCTAGGCGTGAACCCGTAATCCCAAACATTCCACGTTTGGAACCGCGGGTCGTATTCCAATGTGATATTCGGCACCGTCGATCCGTCAATCGGCAAGGAAATGTAATAGCGTTCCCCATCTGTCCCGGCGACCGACTCCGCCCACGCTTTCGTGTTGACGCGATCGACATACGCCTGAACCGGAAGGGAGAAATCCTTCTTCGGTGTCGCGCCGCCGCTGTATCTGTAAATCCCGTCATGCGACAAGAAATACAAATTTCCTCCGACCTGAACCGCCGAGTGATGGCTGACACATCCAATTTCATCCGAAATCAATTGCATCTGATAGTTGTGCGGCCCTTTCCCGTATAATTCATGGATGCTATGCGGCATGAATGCGACAATCTTTCCTGTGCTGCCGATCAACCCGCTAATCTTTTCACCGCCGTTGTTCTCGATGACGATATGACCGGATTCATCCACCGTCGTCCAATCTGTCGGCTTCCGCAATCCCGAATAATGTAGTTCATTCCCGACTGCTCCATATAAGCGATTGTCATGGCTTACAATATAGTTCATCCCCGAAGGTGCACCTGATAGGTTAGTAAGTGATGATCCATCGAACACCTTCACCGGGTCCACACCGTTCGATGCAACCAATGAAACGTCTGGGAAATCACCTTTGAAGTTGGCAAAGGACCACTTGCCGGTTGCACTCAGACCACTAGCAATATTGTTCCATGCGTTACCCGACCAACTTTGGAACTGACCGCCCGAGACGGCCACCAAACGTTCTCCTTTGAAAGCCCCAAGTCCTGTCGTTCTTCCGGGTACCGATCCTAGTTGCTTGAATCCATCTCGGACCTTTGCGGCAGGATAACCCTTTGATGTCATATTTTTGATCCGAACCATCATGCTGTCATCAATCGAAAATGGATCGATAGTGCTGACGCCTTCAAACTTCCGGATTACATTCGGTGATTGAATGCCGGCTAAATCGACCCAGTTCTTCGACTTCACCCGTGCGGCATTTCTCATTCCACTCCACCGTTCGACACCGGTGTCATGCCGTAAGTCTGTTGAGCAGACAAGATTGCTTCCCGATAATCACTTCCGTAGTTGTTCGCCATAGTGACATCATTCATGGCCTTCGCAACACGTTCACACAAGCCGTATACATACGCATCGTGATACTCTTCCGGTGCATCAGGGGAACTAGTAAGTCCTGATGTCGTGAATGTAGACTTCCATGAAGCAGCATAGCGGATTGCTATTCTCAAACCATTCACATAAGGAGGCGGAATGAGTTGGATTTCCTCCTTTTTTTCGTATACCAACCATTGGTTATGTTCCGGGTTCACGTCCTCATACCGGGCATTTCGATAAAACGCACCGCCCACCTGCACCTGATCCACGTTTCTTGAATGGAGATCCGGAGGAACCGGGTAGACCGCTCGACCTGCTTCCGTGAAGAATGTAATGATCGCAGGGATTTTGACGAATTCGAAGAATTCTTTATTGATAGCGTTCAACCACATAATTTTTTTGTTATTGTCGAATGGATTAGGAACAAGCGAGTCAACTTCCTCAATAATATTTTGTAATGTTCGCATGATACACCCCCGTACTCTGTGATACTTTGATTATATTACAATGGTTCGTCTGTATTTTTTCGCACAGAAAAACCCCTCGTCATGAGGGGTCTTTATGATCTGCCGCCTAGTATTCGTGTAATGGCATCATTCTCTTCGCCCGTTGTATTGGGCCTAGTCAATTCTAGCCGCAACTTCGCAGGAACGGCTGAAGGAAGTAAATCCATCGTTTCGAATTTGAATTCGTCACCGTCTAGCGTTGAATCCATCGGCGCGTCGTTCAGAAAGGCTGTAGCTGTGACCGCACCTTCTTTCTTAACGAATGCACCGACAAAGTCAGTTGATGGGATGTCATAGACTGCGGTTGCGGATGTTCGTGGTTCTTCTATGATTTCAATCCATTCTCCATTGAACACAACGCTATTCACACTCCCGTGAATCGTGAGTGGAATTGTAAAATTTAAAGAAGAATCATCAAGTGACGAGGAACCTGAACCTGTTATTCTTCGATAGGGTTCAGACCAATTCACACCATCATCTATTGATTTTATAAAATAACATCCGCTATAAGAATTATAGGTGATAAAAATATGGCCTTTAGAGTTTGTTGATATTGATGCATCTTTCCCGAGTCGGAATCTTTTCATGGGTGACCAAGTTATTCCACCATCAACAGATTTAGAATATCTAATGTAGTTGTCAGGTGAAACTTCGGCATCTACTCCCTGCCACGCTACATGAATCACACCATCTTTATCAACGACTCCGGATGGGGAGGATTGGACATGTACCGCTCCGTTATGAACAGTCCTATTAGCTGTGCTAGAACCAACCATTGCAAAAATGTTATTAGCGCCGTTGGTTTGAAAACTATATAGTATCACTGGTGTAGAATTTACTACAACGATGCAAGGTTCGGTGCCGTGTATTGAAGATGCGTTATGTGCCGTTTTTTGTTCAACCGTACTCCAAGTAACTCCTCCGTCCGTACTTTTTGTGTAACGAATATTAAAGCTGTTCGGGTACGTTGCGTTCTTACTAGCCCATGCCGCATGTAAATGCCCGTTTGTTGGGTCGATGGCTAGGGAAATCCTGCCGATTGCGGTTTGAGATGAATCTAATGCTTTTACAGGGTCTCTCGCTCCATCTTCGGTGTAGCTATACATTTTTACAGCCGTCGAACCTGCTACAAGTATCACAAATACCTTTGACCCATCTGTAGCCAGTGCTATATCTGGTGAATTAGAAGGTTCGGCAAGTGTAGCGAAAAGTACACCGTTTGTCATCCACCCATCTTCTGATTTATAGATAAGATAATTTGTAGTTCCGTTTTTAACAGCCACATACTGATTTCCGCTTTGTAAACGGACTAATTTCCTGCCACCATTCCCCGCCGTGCTATACGCTTGATTCACAACAACTTCATCGGTTGCAAAATGCGGAATCTCGACATCTTCAATCATCAGCATCTCACCATCACGAATTTTGATCTTCTGACTTTCAACTTCATTCAATTCAAAGCCGAAACGAGTGCCGTTCATGTCATCCGCAAATAGTACACCGTCATCTACACGATCTTCTGCTGGTTGCTTCAATTTAAGCCAAGCTATTTCTCGAAATAGGCCAGAAACGTTTGTGGCCATTGCTCCAGTGTCATTCCCAAGTTCGTTCACTCGATCTTTGACTTGTTGGAACTCCTGCTTAAATGCAGTGCCCAACATATCTGGTTGTAGTTTATTTAATTCACTCATACATTACACTCTCCCTTCTTATGCTGCATTGAGCTGATCGACGAGTTCTTTGTATTCAGTCTGAGAAATACGGTTGTTCAGGAGGAACACGTCTAATTTTAGCTGCATATCATTTTTCGTTCCGTAAGTTCCTTTGTTGATGACTGTTTTGCATAATGTATAAGTAGTCATGTGAGCATCCTCCTTATAGTCCTAATTCTATAGTCGAAACCCTGAAGTCCATTTCAAGCATGAAGTCCTCGATTGTTGGTACATGTTTGAATTTGTTCTTTTCGTCGATTTCTTCCTGTGACATATCTTCAACCCATCCGATGTCTGTCCATCGTGGACGGTGCATACTATGCGGCTGTGATGACCAAATGTAGTTATCCGGCAATTCTTCTAACAGGTTGTCCTCTTCATCGAATTCAGCATGGTGGATAGCTACAACAAAACCTTTGTCGTCGATTTCACGGACTTGCTTTAGTATGGTCCCCATTGGTTATCCTCCTTTATATCGTTAATACTTTGTTTAATCGATAGGCTTGTCCAGTAACTAATGTCGAACCAGATGCCACTTTTACATTCGCTGAAGTATCAATGTATAACGCTCCATCAACGATTCCGGCTGAATTACTGTTTATCAGTTCCAACAAAGTTGCTGTGCCAGGCCTGTAATCAATAGGGAAACCTGCAATAGTGGTCATACTCGCCACAGTCCCTGCATTTATAGAAGCCTTTATTTCGATTTGACCAATTTCATTTTTTCTATATTTCATACTTCCTGTCCATCCATTTTGTAATACAGCATCCACCCAAGGGCCTTGATCCTTCTTTACATAAGCAGGAGCATCCTTCAAGACTTCCCCGACAACCTTTTCCACGCTACGTAATTCAGAATCATGGCGTGACACTTCTTTGACTAACTCCGCCGCTACTCCGCCAAGAGTCGGCTGATACTCGGCCGTGATCGGATTTGTTTCCGTCGTGACTTTGTACGGTTCGAGCGGGATGTAATCGACTTCGTAAATCGCGGTAGGGTCAAAATCGGACGGTTGGATTTCGATATGAAAAGCACCTTGCGAATTGGCATTAGTTTTTGTGGAGAACTTATAAAAAGGCTTTCCGTTTTGGAATAAACCAACTAATACATCCATTTTCCACTTTGTTTCAGTACCCTTCGTGTGTGCTTCTTTCAAGCCGATGTAATAAACCGTGTTGAGGACAGGAATAATCCTCTCCCTCACAATCCTACCTTCCGTCACTTCAATCTTATTTTCACCTTCTACAAGAGTCAGTGAACCGATTGTTTTAACGGATTCCATGATAGGCGTGGCTAGATCGTATATTAGTCGGTAGGGTTCCCAATCATCCCTATCATTAATTATAGTTGGAAACTCTTTTTGAGAATTAATTGCGCCTAGAGAAGTGGAGGGAGCAATTTGCGCCCATCCTTTTGTTCCCGTACCATTGTAAACCCCAGCTGTACTCCAATCTAACATCCTCCAACCATTAAAATAAGCCTTAATTTCGCTAGCAGTTGGAGTATATTCGGGGCCCCATCCACTGTCGGAGTTATTTATGTTAATATAAAGTTTTTTGGTTTCGGAAGACCAAACAGCAAAGTCAGCGCCCGAGCCAATTCCGCTAGTGAACGTGATAATTTTTCCGTTAAATTTCACAGCTACCTTTTTACCAATACCGGCCACCAAGTCATATCCGACATTAGACAATAGCACTGCTTTATAACCAGTACCAAGGCTATAAAACTCCCAACCTAGACTACCATCCAAAACCTCTTCACTCTTCATACGTGTAACCGTTCCATCAGTATTGACAGAATCTCCTTCATGAAACGTTCCTAGCACCGTCACCGCTTCGCCTGTCGTTTTGTTTTCGATTGTCGGGTTCGTAATACCTTTTACGTTTGCGACGAATGGTTGTGGTTGTGTGCCTTCTGTGAGTGACACGTTTTCGACGAACTTTGTTTCTACTGTATCCGTATCATGATAGAATGCTACTCTAACATGCGTCATTCCGTTCGGAACTGTAAACGTGTGAACAAGATTTCCGTTTTTAGGAACTCCATCATCGTATAAGGATACTTTTTGGTCAGCATCCGAATTATTACCGCTGTCATTTGCAGATATTTCTACCCTAGCAAATCTGTTTAGAGTGAGAGTGTATTCAGTATTTTCTTTCACCCCTATAACAACTCTCGGTTTACCGGCATACGATGTCCATTCTACTCTGCTTGTTGAGATTCTAGGAAGTCCAGTTCCTGTAAATATCCACACCCCACTATCAAACAACGGAACATGGTTGATCGTTGTTCTACCTTCCAATGACAGCACGTTTACAGGACTATCTTGATTAACCGTCACCGTCTGCACTCCACGATTTAAAGTAAGTGGGGTTGCGGCTTCTTTCGATAGTTTACCTTCTAACTCGTAAAAGCGTGCTTCAACGTCCTCCGAAAGCGGCAAGGCGGTATAGTAAACAACGAACACTTCCGTCCCTTCTATCACACTTTCATTGAGTCGGATCGTTGAAGGAGGGACAATCGTGTAATGCTTCGAGAATTGCGGAACCCCGCCGACAACAATCTGCAAAACATGTTCAATCTCCACACCCATATCGAAATCAGTCTGACCTTCTGTTGCAATGAACGACTTCTCACGTTGCACAACACTCGGACCTGTCTGACCTTCTGGGCCTTGTTCACCCTGCGGCCCTTTTAAACTTTGCAATTGTTCCGGTGTGAAGTTTTCATATAGGAATGGATCACCTTTCGGACCTTGTTCGCCCGCTGGACCTACAGGACCTTGAATGCCCTGCTCACCTCGGGGACCGCGAAATGGACCGGCATCGAACCAGGCTATCCCATCCCATATGAATAGGTTCAAACCGATCATATAGGCATCCCCCAACTCACCGGAAACGGGTAAATCATCAGTATTTGCAAGTGTTCCTAGAATCTTAACACCTGCTCCTTGTTCTCCTTTCGGACCTACTGCTCCAGTTTCGCCCTTCTCACCTTTTTCGCCGCGTGGACCTGCTTCTCCGGTTAAACCAATAGGACCCTGTTCACCTTGATCTCCTTTTTCACCTTGAAGACCTTGCGGACCGCGCTCTCCAGTTTCACCTTTCTCTCCACGGACACCTTGCGCTCCGGTTTCTCCCCTCGGACCTTGTGGACCTGTTGCTCCATCCTCTGCTTGAATGGCCCAATACACATCATTCAATCCACCTACCGGGGTATTCCCTAGCGCGTTTTGCTTCGCGATGTATGTTTTTGTACCATGACGGACGATGTTGTTCTTCTTGTATTGTGTCGTACTGTTCCATATGCCGACATAACGTGTATTCTGATTTAGTTCGTTTGCGGTTTCCAATGCCTGATTGACAGCTTCGACTGAAATATCAACGCCCGCTGCCACTTCCAATGCGCGATCAATGGCATTCTGTACTTCCTCGGTATTTAAATAGATTCCATCATAGATGGCTTTAAACTTCACAATTCCGACTGCTCCACGCAAATCCTTAATTGTAAGGATATCACCTTGGCCATCTGTCGCGATTTCCGCAATAGGAAGATAGTTCTCCACGGGTTCCGATAAGCCGAACACGAACCCTTCAGATGTCATGAAGCCCAGGTAATAGGTTGTCCCGATATGTTCGCTACGGAATTGACTGCTGTATACACGCCATAGCTGGTCTTGGAAGGAAATGATGCCTTCACTGACCGTCAATGCCTTCCTATCATCTGATTGCTTAATAACATCAGCGCCTCGTAACACGTAATCGGCTAACAAATGGCCGAAACTTTCCAAGCGCATGTCATTGAGAAACCCGTCACCTTCCTGATACCGAGCACGTTCTGAGGATCGACTCTTGTTATTGATTGCTTTTCCTGATAACGAACTAACTTTCATTGATCTAACACCACCCTCTGCTAATGTTTACTCGTCTCTGTCGATGTGAACGTAGCTTCCGTTTCGCCTGAATTTCCAGTGCATCGAAATCTCCCTGCAGCTCCCTTGTCAATTGTGGGTTCTGTGATGCCCTAGCAACACGAAGGGCCACCCCCAGAACAAGCAGCTCATGAAAATCTTCTGGGAAGTCGGGTTTTGCGTCCTGCATATCGACTCGAAGATCTCTTGGACGTGGCTTGAAATTCAAATAGGCATCCGTCCAGGTCGAAGGCGTCGGGTATAGCCATAGTTGGTCTTCGATGATCGTGTAGCAATAGCTTTCCGCATCTTGATCCACACTTTTGTACGTATACTCACGGTCCCCGACGACAACATTGATGATCCGGTCACGGTCGCAATTATCAGGAAGGAGGTACAAGGAACGTCCCGGCTCCGTTTCAAAGTGCTGTGAAGTAATCGGAAACGCGTAATCCCGATACATTTGCCGCTGAACCTGATTTAGCCACCTAACTTTAGATTGATCGTTGATGCTGTTCGGCACCAGTAGATTCACATCGGACAATATCTCTTTCAGCTGCATCTTTGTTCAACCCCCTTCACATAACCCATGCATCTTGCGCAAACATAGACTTCGTTTCACTCGCTACAGACTGAATCCAATTCTTACGTTCGCGCTCCTTCAGTCGCTTGTATGCTTCCTCCGACTTTTCAATGCGCCTGAAGATATCCGTCCCATGTACACTGATATCGTTTTCCCATATATGATGGATGGTCCTAACGTCTAACTGTTCGAATGGAAACGTCGTTTGAAAGGTATCCCCAGGATACTGCAAGCTGTGAAGCTCGTATTTCTGCTTGATCTGATTGAATACGACGAACATATCCTTGTCGTATTCCTCCACGCGCTTCGGTATGTCATAGACGCTCTGTTCCACTAGATGTAAATGCGGTCTATTCCGCAATCGATGAAAGATTTCATTTCGTTTAGCTGTTTTCATGCAGTTACCCCCTAATCGTCAAAAAAAGAGGAAGGGGATTTTCCCCCTCCCCTTTACAGGTTTCCTTATCGTTCTGTGATGCCGCTCATTTTGAAAGAGCCGGCAGGTTTGTTTATACCGATGTCTCCATACTTCGCAAGTGTTGCGGACCATACCGGTTTATTCGGTACACGAGATAAGACTGAGCCATCGTCATCCAACCAGTTGAAATCCATCAACTCGTACATGCTGATCGTGGACATATCCAAACCGTAGAGTGCGCCATTTGGGTTGTATTTCGATACCGTCATTGGGATATCATTGTATAACAATGCAGAGTAACCACCTTTGAGTCGCATTACATCTGTTGTACGTTTTGTCGCTACCAACAATTCTTGATACGCTCGGCGCACACCGAAGGAAGTACTCATGACATCGACCTTTCCGGATGCCCGGCGTTCCGCTTCGTCAATCGCACTTTGAATCGCGACTTCGGAAATCGTCCCCACATCATTGATTAACGTCGGGTTAAACCATGTGTTTTGCGCACGGTTGATGCCGTAAAGTGTGTTGTTAGCTGTGAAGATAGATTCTAGACCTGTGAATTCAAGTCCATAGTTCCCGCTTCTGACAATAATATCCGTAGTGTCAGTTGTGACAGCTCCACCGCTAATGGTAATTGTATTCGTCGTATAGTCTACGATCGTGATTTCGCGTTCTTGTGCAACAATTGATCCATCGGCTTTTTTCACAATGTCAATGATTTGCCCTTCAGCAAAGAATTTGGTGTCATCGACTGTAATTTCATTAGTAGATGTATTGGCTTCACAAGTTGCCATCTTGCCCGTTCCGTCGCCAAATAGCTGGCGTTCCAAATCATCTTCCGCGTCTGCTAGCGCATCTTCAAGATCTGCTTCAAGAAGCGATACAAATCCACCTTCTCCGCGTGAAGCACGCATTGTCTTATCCGTTATTTGGATCTGTGCAAACATGTTTTTGGTTTCCCATTTCGCTTGCTTAGTTTGACGTGAACGCGGCGTTGGTAATGTTCCGTCATCTGCCCTGTTTCCGATACCGCCATGACGACCGTAACGAAGAGCCATTCTAATTTCAGAACCGACTACGGATTTCGTGTCACGTTTCATGATAGCGAGCAACGGGTTTGAGTTGTTCAGCTGGTGTTGCATCCCAGGAAGGTAGAATAATTTCAACGCTTCGGATGCTTTCTGCATATTTAGAGCCGACATAATCATTTCACCCCATCATTTTTGAATTAGTTATTGTTGACCCATCCAACGGCGTACTGCTTCCGATGCTTCTGCAAGCGTCTTAGGCTTGGCATCGCCTGCGCTGTATGATGTTTGCGCTCCAGCTTGTTTGCCGATGACCGTGGGTATGGTTTGGTGCTGTTCTAACTTACTCTTTTGGTAGTTTTGAAGAATCATCTGTTGAATCTGCGGGTTCTGAACGATCTGTTCCTGGAACTGCGGGTTTTGCAACATTGATTCCGGCGTAGGTGCAGTATCAACCATCCTACCTTTCGCCATGTAGTACATTGCTTCCAATGCATTCGGCATGTTAGCAAGTTCCGGTTGCTCGGTTAGAAGCTCTTGGATTTTAGGTGAAACATCATCAAAGTCTTGGAATCGACCTTGCAACTCTTGAATCTGCGTATGAAGTTCACGTTCCTGCTGGATTGGACCAACGATTTCATTGACACGGGAATTTACCAACGCTTCAAGTTCTTGTTGTCGTTGCGCCTGAATTTCAGGTTGAGAATTGTACCAACGATCCGCTTCGACCTTATTCTCGTACATGCGTTCCAAGTAGCCCTCGTTCAGTTCTTGCATTCGTTCGGGTGAGATCTCACCAAGTTTTGGCTGCTGTTGCTCGGTAGGGTGTGCTACCTGCTGTCGCTCCTGTTGCAAGGCTTGATAATCCTGAACCATCTGCTTGTACTGCTGAAGTTCTTGGTTTGCTTGTTGGTATGTTTTGTTAAGGTTCGTGTAATCCTTGTGCAATTCCCCGATGATTGGATCGATCACTTCAACTTTACGACCACTGAAGTCCAATACTTCTTTTTCCTGTGTCCCCTGCTCCCCTTGTCCACCATTTACATCTTCATTGCCCTGGCCTTCCGGCTGTACGATGGTTTGTTCTGGTGTTTCAGGTGTTGGTTCTACGTCTGGCTGCGTTAAAGGATTCGGGTTCTCTGCGTACTTTGAAAAGATGCTGTTACCCGGTTCCTCTGCATATGGATGCGGCTCTTGTTCAGTTGGTTCTTCTGCAAAAGGATGTTCATTTGCAAACGTTTGAATATCCATCCGTAGCCAATTCGTTTTGTCCGTTCCTTGAATCGTGTTCTCCATTCCTATACTCTCCCATCTTGACTGTACATCCTATCATCCATCCCGTAACATCGCCTGTCATGAAGGCCCTGGCTTTGGCTGTACCTATGTATACAAGCATGGGAAATGATATTCCGCCCTGGTCAAAGTAATGTAATTAAAATTTAGTATACTACGCAAAAATTCTAATGTTTTACACCCGAGGCAAACTGCTGCATCGCCATTTGTTGTTGCATTTGTTCGAGGTAACGCATATTGATTCGCTCTTGGTGCATTTCGATGTGCGCTTTCACCATTCCGTCGATCATATGACCGTTCTCAGAATTAAGAAGATCATCGTACTCCGCCGACATCCTCATACGGTTATGCATTTCGATATGAAGTTCATCGTCGTCATAATCGTTGACCATGACAACTTCGCCTTGTTTCATCTTCATGTTTTCACGCTTGGCTTTCTGCTCTTGCAATCGTTTAATCTCCATCAGGCTGCCTTCCCAATTTCCGTATTCGAGCATGTCAAAGATTTTCTGACGTGTCGCGTCAGTTATGGTGCTAGCTTCTTCTTTTGCAAACAACCCGGCTCCTAACATATCGAAGACCATTTGGCGTCTTTGAGCTGGTGTCTCGGCCAATGCAGAACTGTTTTCAATCAATACGTCATCCGATTTGAGCATGGATGCATCCCAATAGGCTACTTCTACATCACGTTCACGCCCTGAAATGCGCATGAGCCGTGGTTCTGCCGCAAACTGCTTATACATCCTCAACCATTGTTGACCCATGATGCGGACGCAATGCGCAAGGTTGTTCGCCGTGTTGCTGATTCGGGTATTGTCCTGCTCGTTGGCGATCGACAATGCCACCCCACTCTTCACTCCTGACGGTGCTTGCGAATAGCGTGACAGCTCCGATACCCCGGAAATAGCGGTAAATTCACTTAGCAACGTTGCGACTTCATTCTCGAAAGATGCCGGCAGGTTCGGGTATTGAACAGGCTCGGGCTTATGCCCGGATGCAGGACGGTATTCATAGATGGCACCCGGTTCATGAGTAATCTCAACATCGTCTACCAAAGAACCTTCCGGGACTATCCATTGCCCGATCGATACCAGGTTTAAATACTCGGCTTTCCGGTTCCGCAATGCATTGTAACGGCGTTGCACCGGGATTAGCCGTTCGATAACGGACACACCCCAAAATTGGTTGGTCTTTTTTATGGATCGTGCAATCGAGAATGGAAAATCACGTCTATTATCCTCACCGATTTTGTACGGCAATTCCCCTATGTGAAGGACCTTGGTGCCTGTAACTACGATAAAACGGCCATCCGGATACTTCCTAGATGGTCGCTCATAGTATTCTTTCACCAGTGCGTAATTTTCTAATTGTGACGTCTTTCCTCGATAGCCACCAACACTGTAACCGACTCCACCCATACCTGATTGCATCTGTTGCATCGAGATCACATCTACCTTTTCAGGCTTCACCTGCACCCCGTACATTTCTTCGATGTCCTTGATATGGAACGCCTTTGCGTGAATAACACTATGGCACCGCTCCAAACTTGGCGCATGGTTGTTGTCAGGGAAAAATTCAAAAGGAGAAACGACTGTTACATCAATATCCCCTTCTCGAATTTCAATCTCACGTTGATCATGGTCCAACATCTGAACGACCTGCTGAGTATCCCCTTCAGAATCCTTGTTCTCCACTTGTTCTTTTTCTTCCAAATACTTGAACATGACTGCGCCCTTGTCCTTGTTCCAAGTCGTTTTGATCAAAGACGTACCTGTCTCTTCCGTAATGGAGCACAGATCATCCCAAACGATATCGACGTTCTCGTCTTCCCAAGCTGAATTGAGTAGACTTGATGATACCCGAGCCGCGCCAATATCCCCCTCGTCTTGTGAAGCAGGCCGGACCTTCAGGATGGGGACAGTTCTTGAAAGTTGTGATACACGGGTTTCGTATATCGTGGCGATCTGATTGAATACCTCTCGTTCCTGCCACCAATATAACTTTGGGATTTCTTGCAAGCCCTCTGAAATTGTATCGATGTCCAAGAACTGATTCCCTGCTAGAAACTCCGCATTCAATCTCCACTGTAATTCGAATGGCATCCGTGCTTTCCTACGTTTCTCGTACTCTTCATTGACGAACCTTGCAATTTCATCATCAAATGTCACTTCGGGTTCTTTTTTGGCAAAACGTGATATGAAGGCTTCTTTAATCTTCCCCACCATATATTCGCCCTACCCCCTCTCATTCATCTTCACTGCCGTACATTCTCCGATAGGCACGATTCATATTATTGTAAAATGCATTGCGGCTTTCTTTCGGTTTTCGATGACCGCTAGCCCCTCTCTTTCCAGAAGGGTAGCTGCGTTGCTCGTAATCTTTCCAGTGATTATTAATTCTAATAAGATTTATAACGATAGAAAACCCTGCGATGGTAACTAGCAGGATTAATAATAAGATTGTTGTATCGATCATGTGTCATCATTCCTTATTCATTAGGGTAGTCGTAATCGATCAGAAACTTCTTACGCTCTATCAGCGTCGCTTCCTCCCTTGAAGGGAATCCTTCTACACCTAATTCAGCTGCTACTTCATCCAATTCCGCATGAGTGCGCATAGATTCAATTACAACTTCGAATGACACCTCATCATCTTCAAGCTTATCTCCACTGCCCTCTGGCTTGTCGTCTCCCTCTGCACCAAGAGTGTTTCCTTCAGGAGTGTTTCCGTTGTTAGGATCACCTTCGTTATTCACTTTATGAGGTTGTGATTCGTTATTTGCAGGAGGAACGTTCTCTGACGTGCCCTTAGGCGCATGCGATGATTTCGGATGCAAATCGTACATCTGCACTACCGAACGGACTAACTGCTCTGCGCACCTCTCGCAAATGTTTAGTGCCGTACTTAGTGGCGCATCAGGACCAATTGAACTTCTGTTTTCTTCATAATTAAATCCCCTTCCATTTTGTCTTTCCGCATTTTGTACATTTGTGCTTCAAGTAGACGTTCGGACCATCACCGATGCGCCCCTTGCCGTCGTAGTTTCCTACATACTTCTAATTGTGAGTGAATGGGAAGCACCGACGTTTCTTCATGTCTTTGCTTCCCCTTTCATGTAACTCTTTAGTAATAGCTTCAATTCCGCAATTTCCGCATCCTTCTCCATGATGATGCCCCTTAACTGCCGCATTCGGGTTCTCATACCTGCAACATATTCCTGACCGTCATGAAACTCCATCATGGCATGGTCTGACAGCTCTTCATCCGTGTGACTGTCTGGATCGAAAAGTTCGGGGTACTTGATAGCCCCCTTGATGCGTTGACGGGTACTGATTTCATCGCGGTATTCATCTGATACGCGGTACGGTTCATGCATATCAATCATCATTGCATCGTCGCATGAAATGGTTTTCATTCAACAACCCGCCAGTCTTCAGCTAAGATGTCACTCACGGAAGGAACCCACATGGCATGATCGCCCTGCGCCGTCTTTAACTGAAGGTAAGGACGAACCTTAAACAAATCCCCCTCTTTCAACCCCCACGCTTCCGCCGTCTGCTTGT
>RWZD01000062.1_pt1 | contig 33002 bp, 41 predicted proteins | sample 2187771 | NCBI WGS metagenome assembly RWZD01 (sample SAMN10531866, study PRJNA481165) | viral metagenome | isolation source: viral particles purified by filtration and ultracentrifugation from about... | place: USA: Tennessee
CAGAATACGCACAAGCAGTGGTCAACGGTGAAATAATGGCTAGTAATAAAAACATTCAGAGTTGCCAACGACATTTAGATGATGTTAAGAACCCTTTGTTGAATTATCACTTTGATTATAAAAGAGCAAACAGTGTAATTGATTTCTTCAGTGAGTTACCTGATCCAAAGAGTAGACAATTGTTGAAACTAGCAGGATATCAAACCTTTATTGTTGGTTCTTTGATGGGTTGGAGAGACTCTGAGGGTAACAGACGTTTTACAAAGGCTTATGTGTCGATGGCACGTAAGAACGGTAAGACTTTAACTATTGCTGGTCTCGCATTATATGAATTATTGTACGGTGAAGAACCTAGAGCAGAAAGATTAATCGGTTTGACTGCCAATAACAGAGACCAAGCATCTATTGCTTACAAGATGGTTAAATCACAGCTAGAAGCTCTTAACTCTAGGTCACAATACACTAAAAACAACACTAAGATAACTGACAGTAGAAAGATCATTAATAATCTACTTGATGGTTCTGAAATAAGAGCTACCTCCGCTGATGCAGGAAGTCAAGAGGGTGAACAGTATTCTTTAGGTATTATTGACGAGTATCATATTGCTAAATCAAATGATATGTTGCAATCGATTAATAGAGGGCAAGTATTATTGAAATCTCCATTGTTAATAATTATATCCACAGCAGGTGAAGATCTAAACGTACCTATGTATGAAGAATATTTATATATAACACGTTTACTGAACAAAGAAATTAAAAACGATAATTATTTTGTTTATTGCGCTGAACAAGATTCAGAAGAAGAAATTCACAATTCTTCTACTTGGATAAAATCAAATCCTTTACTGGAAGTTGAAAGCATAGCAGAAGTTTTAAGAGAAAATATACAAGACGATGTTCAAGAAGGTATTGATAAGAATGATTTGAACAGTATCTTGGTTAAGAACATGAACCTGTGGAGACAAGCTAGTAAAGACACTTACATCAGAATGAATGATTGGCAAGAAGGTTATACAAGTGAAGAATTTAACATAAAAGGTCGAGACGTTTATATAGGTGTCGACTTATCACGCAGCGAGGACTTAACAGCTTTATCCTTTATCTATCCTTTAGATGATAAAAAGTATTTTGTCGATTCACACGTGTTTGTTGGATTTAAGAACTCAATATATGAGAAATCTAAACGGGACAAAATAGATTATGAGAAGTTAGTTAATACTCATATGGCGACATTAACAAGCGCAAGTTCGGGAATCATTGATCCAGAGCAGGTAGTTAATTGGTTGATTGATTTTATAGATGATAACGAGTTAAATGTCAAAGCCATTTGTTACGACCCTTGGGAATCAAGTTATTTTGTAACTAAGATGGAAAAAGAAACTGGACACCCTTTGATAGAAGTTGCTCAGAATTATAAAGCACTGGGTCCAGTGTTGAAACAATTTAGATTAGATGTGTTTGAGAAACGTATTAAACATAATAACAATCCTAACTTAAATCTTGCTATAGGTAATGCAATTACTAAAACAGATAATAATAACATGATGATATTAGACAAGAGAGCGAATAGACATAAAATTGACGCACTTGTAAGTTTAATTACTGGTTATAGTCAAGCTATGGGTTATGAATTTGAATCAGATTTACAAGATTATATTCTATCCGATGATTTCGGATTTTAGGAGTGAAGTAATGAACACTTTAAATAAATTAAAACTCTTAGGAGTAGCGATTATCAATAATTTGATACCGTTGCTTTTTTTATTGGGTTTGATAATTGTCAACACAGCCTGTTACATACAATGGGGTTTGGTCACAGGTTTGATTGTTTCCGGTGCAACACTAATATTAATTGCTCTAATCCTTGTAGGTGAGAAATCCCAACAACCACCGGAGTGATGAGTCAAAACTTTAAAGGGGGTGTTTAAAACTAATGGGAATTTTTTACGATACAAGGGCAAAAGTCGAACCATCGCAGTCTGACGACGCTTTGCTAAGCGCTTTTCCAAATCAATCGATACCGATATCATTATTGGGTTACAACGAGTATAAAGCGCTGAGAAATAGCGACTTGTGGACTGCTGTTACATTACTTAGTCGAGATATTGCAAAGCTCGATATAAGAGTAAAAGAAAATGGAGTGTATAAGGATAAAGACAGGTTGGAAATGATGTTGAACAAAACTCCTAATTCTTATATGAATGGTTATATGTTGAAATACGTAGTGATGATGAACGCATTACTCACTGGTCATGGTTATATTCATATTGAACGTAAAGCTGGACAAGCAAGTGAACTTACTCATTTAGCTACTAGCCGAGTTCAATTGAAAACGGATAGAAAAGGTCAATATTACTATGAAGTATCTCAAGATAATCAATCTATTGATGTGGAATATAAAGATATCATTGATATTAAACCTTTCACTTTAGATGGTATCAGTGCATTACGTGTATTAGATGCTATTGAAGATGATATGGACACACAAAGGTTTACTAAGAACTTCTTTACTAAATTCTTTGCCAATGGTGGTCAAAACTCAGGGTTACTTAAAGTTAAAGATGGAAAACTTAACCAAGAAGCAAGAAACAAGTTACGTGATGAATTTGTAAAGGCTAACGCAGGCGAAGATAACGCTGGTAAAGTGCTTGTGCTTGATTCAACCCTTGATTACGAGCAATTGGAAATTGATAGCTCGTTGTTAGAGGTTATCAACAAGAATCAAACACCTACAAGAGCGATTGCAAAAGCCTTTCAAATACCTTTGTCCAAGTTCGGTGTTGAATTGTCCAATACTTCATTGAAAGATGTGAACAATGATTACTTAACTAACTGTTTAGGTGGTTATATGAAGACATGGGAAGCGGAATTGGATTATAAATTGATTTCAACGAAGGATAACTATAATAAAGAATTTAAATTCGATAGTAGTTCGTTCCGTAAGATTGATTGGGATGCGTTTATTGAAACACTTAACACACAGTTAGAAAAAGGCGCTATTACGCACGACGAATATCGTTATGAAATTGGCAGAGAGCCATATCCAGACGATGTTGGTGCTATACCACGCTTTGACCTTAACCATATCAGTGCAAATGTTGCTGATGATTATCAATTACGACAAACATCAACGAACAATCAAGCTCCAAACCCTGATAATGAAGAATTACCAAGTGATACATTGAAGGGTGGTGATATTAGTGAATAACATAGAACTTCGTTCTACTGAAACAATCAAAGCCGTTGATAATGAAAAGATGATTGTCGAAGGCTATGCTTTACGATTTAACACATTGTCAAACGACTTAGGTGGGTTTGTTGAGACTATAAGCCCACAAGCTTTAGAAGATGCAGATTTATCAGATGTTAGATGTTTGATTGACCATGATCCAAGTAAAGTATTAGGTCGAACAACGTCTGAAACATTAAGTCTTAAAGTTGACGATGAAGGTTTATATTTCCGTTGCCGATTACCAGACACTTCATATAGTCGTGATTTGTATGAAAATATTCGTCTTGGAAATATTAACCAATGTAGTTTCGGTTTTGTTCTTGATGAAGACGGTGACACAGTTGAAAGACGAGATGACGGTTTGTTTAAACGAACATTAAACAGAATCAGAAGTCTATTTGACGTATCAGTCGTGACTTATCCGGCGTACAACGATACGGATGTTGCCCCTGCTTTGAGAAGCATTGAAAAAGTTAAGAAAAAGGAACAAGAAGAAATTCGTCAACGTGAACAAGAGCAAGAAGAACAAAGAAAACAAAGTGAATTACTTAAATTGCAATTAGGCTTACTCAAATTGAAGTAGGTCTATTTTTTATGCAAAAAATTGGGAGGTTTCAAGATGGAAGACGTTAAAGAGTTACGTTCATTACGTGCTGAACAAGTAGAAATTGCTGATAAAGCAATTGAAGAAGAAAAGCCAGATGAAGCAAAAAAGGCAATGGAAGAAATTAAAAAATTAGATGAACGTATTACAAAAGTAGAAGAAGAAGTGGGATTGAAAGACAAAGAAGATGAAGGGGATGAACCGAAAGGAGATGACCCTGAATTTAAATCACAAGAACAAAAGGGAGAAACGAGAATGGGAACATTTAAACCTGAAATTCAAACAGCAGTAGATAATAAAAAAGAAGAACAAGTACGAGGTTTGGCTAATTACATTAAAACTCAAGGTGAAAGACGTGACAACGTTATTTCTGATGATGTTGGCGTTATTATTCCAGAAGCAATCTCATATATTGCAGAACATGAGATTAAAACTGTTCAAGATTTATCAACATTGGTAAATAAAACAGCAGTTAAAAACCCATCTGGTAAACATCCTATCGTTTTACGTGCTACAGCTAAATTCAACACTGTTGAAGAACTAAAAGAAAACCCTGAACTTGCTGCTCCAGAGTTCGAAGAAATCGACTGGAAAGTACAAACATATCGTGGTGCTATTCCTTTATCTGAAGAAGCAATTGCAGATAGTGCTGATAACTTGATCCAATTAGTTTCAACTAATATTCAAGAACAAAAAATCAACACTTTAAACGAAAAAATTGGAACTGTATTGAAATCATTCCCAGCTGAAACTATCTCAGGTGTAGATGATCTTAAGAAATTAATTAATGTTAGTTTGGATCCAGCTTATGACCGCCAAATCATTTGTACTCAATCGTTCTACCAAAAACTAGACACTTTAAAAGATGCTAATGATCGTTATTTATTAAACGACTCAATCATTAACACTGCTGGAAACAAAATTTTAGGAATGAACCTAACAGTAGTACGTGATGATTTATTAGGGGAACAAGGAGAAGCAAAAGCATTTATTGGAGATGTTAAACGAGGAGTATTCTTCGCAGACCGTGCTGACGTTTCATTATCTTGGAACCAACATAACATTTACGGTCGTTATTTAATGGGAGCTTTCCGTTTCGACGTTAAGAAAGCTGATGACAATGCTGGTTTCTTCGTATCGTTTGGTGAGGATGCAGCAGGAGAAGACACACCCTAAAAAACCCCAAAAGGTAGAAATAACAGCTAATAGTAAATCGGCTGTTGTTTCTGCTGAATAGGGGTGATGGTGTATGAATCTCGATAAATTAAAGATGCACATGCACGTTACTCACTCAATGGAAGATCCATTGATAGAAATGTATAGGGAGTGGGCAGAATCTGAAATAAAAGATTCTGTCTACCCTGATGATGAAACAAGAGATGAAGATTTTTTCAAAGATAATAAGATTTTTGAACGCGGTGTATTCTTACTAACTTCCCACTATTTCCAAAACAGGTACGCATATTCGGACATTAATTATAAATCAGTTCCCGATGGTGTGCTTGGAACCATACAAAAATTGAGAGGGGCTTATCCATATGAGAGTTGATGCGATGCAAGATTTTGTAACATTTCACTCATCTGAAAATAACAGCCCTTATCCAGGTATGGGTGGAAAAGTAGAAGTTTTTAAATCATGGGGAGAAATTTATGAACCGTCTAGTAAAGATATTGAACTAAATAGTTTAGAAACTTCAACTATTAGTGTAACGCTTATTATCCGTAATGTTTATCCAGAGTTTATTCCAAAGGTTAAACAAACTTTCACTATTGAAACCGGTATGTATCAAGGGATTGAATTCAACATTAAAAATGTTGCTCCCAAAGAGGAGAACACTATTAAGATAGTAGGTTCTGAAATATCGGCGTAAAAATAGAAGGTTTAGAATTAATCGAAAAAGATATATACCGTAAATACAATAGAAGAAACATGGATAAAGCGGAGAAAAGAGCAATTAAAGCTGGTGGGAATTTTATAAGAAACAAAGTCGCTACAAGTTTGTATCGTTATAGAGATACAGGGAAATTAGTTGTAGGTACAGATTTAAGAGATCCTAACAAAGTAGGACAAGAAATGATAGCCAATCTTTATTGGCGAGGAGAACATCAAACTTTAGCATATGTAAACGAACATGGTCATTATCTTAGAGATGGTACATTTTTCAAACCAAAAGGTGCGGGAACTATTAACACTGTCTTGAGTTATTACAGTGACCAATATTTTGACATTGTTAAAAGGGAAATGGATAAACAATGAGAGATTTGTTCTTAGAAATACACAACACATTGTTAGATGATCCTATCATTTCAAAACACTTTAAAAATGGGGATATTGAATTTTTTATTCATCGAAACGCTAATGATATTTCGAATAATGTAATAGTAATCGATGAAGTGTTTAGCCCTACGGCAGCAGATTTTGCAGACGATAACCCACTAACTTACGACTATCTTTTACAAATAGATTTGTTCATAAAACAAAAGAATAACCAAGTAAACGGCTCCTTACTATGTAGGGAGCTTATTTTACGTGTTTCAAAAATCATGTGGGAACAGTTTGGATTTGGAGAATTTAATTCTTTCAAACCAGATTATTACCCTGACTTCAATCTTTATCAAGCATCAAAACAATTTAGGGGCAAAAAATATATAAACAAGGGGTATTTATAATGGCTAAACAATATAACTCATTTACTGGTTTAAAAGGTTTTAAATACAAAGTAGAAGGCGAAGATGTTAAAGACGTAGAAGCTATCGAGTATTTACAAGAAGTATCAGTATCAAAAGAACAATCAATTGAAAAAGCATATGGTGATAACACTGTAGCAGAAATGGCAGTATCAAACGGGACAATCGAATTAGAATCAACGTTCCACCATTTACCATTATCTGACCGAGTTAAATTATTCGGTTTAACAGAAGATGAAGATGGAGCTGTTTATGTTGGGGACGATACTCCACCATACGTTTCAGTAATTTTTGAAAAAACAATGGAATCTGGAGCAGTTGAATATGTGGGTTTACCAAAAGGTATGTTTACATTCCCAGAAGTTGAAGGACAAACTAAGGAAGACGGTGTTGAATTCTCTCAAGACCAATCAACTGGTGAATTCATGCCAACTGATATTCCAGGTGTAGAAGGTAAAAAAGCGATGATCTTAGGTCGTGACGAAAAAGGCGAAACTAAGATGCGTGATGCTATTTATCAAAAAGTATTTGGCGTTACTCACCCTGACGCTGGAGAAGATGGCGAAGGTCAGGAAGATTCACCCTAAGCAACCCCAAAACGTAGTGATTGAGACTGATGAAAATTCAGCTTCAGTCACTGCTGAATAGGGGTTTCACAAAATTAAAACAAAGGAGAAATAATGAATGGTAGAAACATTAAAAGTATACAAAGATGACGAAGTAATAGCTACAGGTGAGCGTGGTGAAGATGGTAAAGCAACAGTGACTATAAACGATCTTGTTGCTAATACTGAATATGCGGTTGGTACTTATCAAGTTTCCTTTTCTAATGAAAACGGAGAGTCAGAAAAGGTAGATGTTCCAGGTTTCAAAACAAAACCTATCGTAGTTTCAGGTGTGAAGTTAAATAAAGAAAATACAAATTTAGAAGTGGGTTCAAACGAAACACTTAACGTAACTGTTTCACCATCAACTGCTACCAACAAAAATATTAGTTTTCAATCGTCTGATAGCGAAGTAGCAAAAGTTGATAACAATGGTAAAGTTACAGCTATTAAAGCTGGTACTGCCGACATCACAGTTACTACTGAAGATGGTAATAAAACAGCTACTTGTACTGTAACAGTAACTGAGCCAGATCCAAAAGAACCTGAAAATGTAGAAGTAAAAGAAAACGAAGAATCAGCTGACGTTTCAGCAGAATAGTAAATGTTAAGGGTCATCACTTTGTGATGGTCCTTTTTTCTTATGACAAAAATAAATTAAAAAGAGGTAATTGTACATGACAACTAAAACAAAACAAATGAGTATCGAATTAATTCAAGACGTTAACGAAAATGGAGAACTAGTTACAAAAGAGTATCAAACACCTAAATTTATTCCATTCAGTAAATTGATGAAAGCTACTAAAAAATTAGAAAAATTAGAAGATAAATCAGAAATGGAAGCAATGGACGAAATGATGCAAGTTATTTGTGATTTATATAACAACCAATTCACAACAGAAGAATTAATGGACGGATTACATGCTCCTGATGCTGTTCGTGTTATTAGAGAAAACATCGAATTTATCTCCACTGGTGAACTACCTAAAGCAGAAACTAAAAAATAATGAAACGAGTGATTGACGATGAAAAGTAACTGTATTGAGTTTGTTACTCAATTTAATTCATCGGGTGAACCTTCAAAGTGGGAGACGTTCAACACTCGTCCCTCTTTGAAACTATCCCTCGTATATGAATGTGTTTCTTTTCTTTCATCTTCAAATAAAAATCCTAGTTTACATGAAATACACCAGTTACTTGACCTTGTCGTAAGAATCTATGATGAACAATTTACTAAGACTCAACTAATCGATGGTCTGCCGATTAATGAATCGATGGTCTACCTGTATGAACAGGTGATATTCGTTGCAAGCGGTCAGAGTGTCGATGAAAAAGTAGAGGATTCTAAAGTGAAGCAAACCACTGTTTCTAGTTGGACAGATTATAAAAATAATTTAAAAGCAACTATACAAGACATGGTTAAAGAAGGTGGTCAAGATATAAACAATGTTTTGAACATGCCTTTTTTCTTCGTATTCGATGAATTAAATGGAGAAGCTAAGAAGAAAAATCACAAGGAATCAATGATTGATGCGTTTATGTAAAGGTAGGTGAGAAAATGGCAGAAGATATTAGAAGTATGCGAATAGAAGTCTCCATGAGGGATTTAGGTGTAGAAAGAACAGTAGGACAGATTAAACAATCTTTCAAAACTTTGAAGTCAGAAGCTTTGAATTCAACAAGAATGTTTAACAGGTCTGAAAAGTCTGCATCTGGTTACTACTATCAATTGAAGAACTTGAAAGTGGCTCAAGCCAATTTAAAAAATGAGCTTAAAGCTGCGACTAGAGAAGAAGCTAAGATGGTTGAACAACATGGGGAAAATAGTACGCAAGCTTTAAGAGCGAGTGAAACTGTTTCTAAGTTAAAAGAAGAAATTAACTACATGGGTCATCAAATCACCAAAACTACTAGTGAGATGAAACTGTTTAAGAAAAACCAAGCAATTGATAGTTCAAGTTGGACTAAGGCTGGTAATACTTTTAGTTCAATGGGTGACTCTATAAAGTCAGTATCGACTAAGATGGGCGACATGGGTCGTTCCTTTAGTAACAAGATTACCAAACCTGCTTTAGTTGCTGGTGCTGCAGTTGGTGGTATTACAGCTAAACTTGGTTTTGACAGACTTGTTGGTTTAGATACTGCAAAAGCAAAACTTGAAGGTTTAGGTTATTCTACAAAAGAAGTAGGTTCAATTACTGACCAAGTTACCAACGCTATTAAAGGTGGTATGACCACAATGGCAGAAGGTACTGACGTTGCAGCAGGTGCTTTAGCAGCAGGAGTTAAAGAAGGTAAAGATTTAGAGAAATACATCAAACTTGTAGGTGATGCTGCAGTTGGTGCTAACCGACCAGTAGCTGATATGGCAATGATATTTAACCGTGTGCAAGGTCAAGGCAAACTTATGACTCAAGAATTAAACATGGTTGAAGAAGGTATGCCAGGTTTTAGTAACGCTATGGCAGAACACCTTGGTGTTTCTTACGATGCGTTTAGAGAAATGGTTACCAATGGTGAAGTTACTTCAAAAGACTTCTTAACCGTAATGGATGACTTCGCAGGTGGTATGGCCAAAGCTTATTCCAAATCTTGGCAAGGTATGGTTCAGAATACTAAAGCCTATATAGGGCAAATCGGTGAAGGTTTATTAAGTGGAACATTTGAACAAGCTAAAGGTTCATTACATGAGTTTGAAAAGCTACTTAGTTCAGACGCTGCACAAAAATGGGCACAGGAAACTGGTGTGAAACTTGCTAACGCATTTACTACTATTGCCAATGGTATTAAGAGTGTACTTAGTTGGTGGAACGGTTTAGGCGGTACTACTCAAAAAGTGTTAGGCGGTATTGTTAAATGGTCGGCTCTAACACTGGTCGCAGTTGGTCCGATGTTAACCATATTCAGTAAATTAGGGTTTATGATTGCTGGATTGTTTGGACCGTTAGGAACTTTATTCGGATTATTTGGTAAAGTTTCTGGTGCAATGAAAGTTGGATCTACATTTGCACAAGCCTTTGCTTCTGTGTTCCCTAAATTATCACTAGTGTTCACAGCATTAACCGGACCAATAGGTTTAACAGTCTTAGCTATTACAGGTTTAGTTACAGCCTTTGTTATCGCATACAAAAAATCAGAAACGTTTAGAAATATAGTCAACGGTGCAATTCATGGTGTGGTCGAAGGGTTTAAATTACTTTGGTCAGGAATCATGACAGTGTTGACCCCGATTGGACAAGCTATTGGCAAATTTGGCCAACAAATTGCTAAGACATTTGGCCAGTTCTGGGCAGAAAACGGTCCACAATTTATGCAAGCTCTAAACAATATTAAAACTGGGTTTGTAGTTATGTGGACTTTCATACAACCAGTACTATCCCAAATAGGTTCATTATTTAAAACAGTGTTCGGTGGAATCCTTTCCTTTATTCAATTTATAATGCCCGCAATACAAGCTATTTTCAGAGTAGGTTGGCAATTAATTAAATATATTTTTGTTTCAACGTGGCAGGCTATAAAAGGCGTAGTCATGGGTGGACTAAATATAATCATGGGCTTAATCAAGGTGTTCTCAGGATTATTCACTGGTGATTTCAGAAAAATGTGGGAAGGCGTAAAACAAATATTCTTTGGTGCTTTCCAATTCATTTGGAACTTAGTACAACTTTGGTTTGTAGGTAAAATCTTTGGTGTATTCAAACTAGGATTGAATCTAATCAAATCGATAGTTAAAGGTTCTCTAGGTTCTGTGAGAGGTACATTCTCTGGAATACTAAGTTCTATTTGGGGAATCGTGAAGAAAATTTTCACTTCCATTTGGAATTTTATCAAGTCAATTTTTACAAACATTGCTAATTTTACTAGGAATATTTGGAATTTAATCAAGTTATTAGTTACCAATCCAGTAAAAGGTATCAAAACTATTGTATCTGCCAATTTCCAATTACTCTCTAAAATAGTGAAATCAATATTCTCGGCTTTATCTAAAGTCATTGGTACAATTTGGCGGGGAATTAAAAATACAGTAGTTGGAATTGCAAAAGCGTTGTATAACACAATTCGAAACAGGTTCCAATTATTAAAAGATATTGTGTCTAAAATCACAAAGACTTTAGGTAACGCTCTAAAAGCAACTTGGAACTGGATCAAAAACACAATTGTTGGATTAGCAAAATCTTTATATAACACAGCTAAATCTGTGTTCACTACCATGAGTAAAGTATTGCGCTCAATTACTTCAACTTTATCTAAAGTAGTGAAGTCAATTTGGTCCGGATTGAGAAACGCAGTTGTTAAAACGATTCGAGCATTGTTCAGTGCTGCTAAGTCAATTTTTAATTCTATAAGAAAAACTTTAACAAATATTACTCAAGGTTTAAAAAATGCAGTGACCGGTAAGTGGAAAGCGCTCAAAAAATCTATCACTGATTTAGCTACAGGTGCTAAAAACGGAGTAGTTAACGGGTTCAAGGCTATGTACAACAAAGGCGTAGAGTGGATGAACAAACTGAAAGGTTTCATCACTGATGCTAAAGATGGATTCAAGAAAGTTGCTACTGATTTAGGTAAAGGTGTAGCAAATGGTGCTATATCTGGACTCAATGCTATGATTGATGGTATTAACTGGTTATCAGATAAGATAATGAAGAAAAAACTTATTAAAAATAAAGTCAAAACATTATCAACTGGTACAGGAGCGAACCCAAATGTTTCAACTGATTCACAAGGCCGTTTAACTAGACCAACTAAGGCTATTGTTAATGATAAAGGTTTAGGTAATGCGAATGGTCCAAGAGGTCACAAAGAAATCATTCATCGTAAGAGTGGGAAAATAGAAAAACCTGTTGGAAACAATAAACGTGTAAACCTAAGACGTGGAGATGCTGTTTACAGTGGTATGCAATCTAAATCAATCATGCCACACCTTTCAACTGGTACTGGTGCAGACTTATTAAAACGTGCTAAAAAACATAAACACGGTGACGAAGTTCACGGTGATATGTATGTTCCAACGAATTCAGGTCACGGTGGTGGCGGAGGTTGGGACTGGGTTGTTAAAAACACAGGTAAAGCCTATAACAGTACTAAAGAAGGACTTAAAGCAGCTAAAGATAAAATTGGCAAAGCTATCGGCGATGTTATGGACTATGCTTCCAATCCTGGTAAATTAGTAGACAAAGTTCTTAAACAATTTGGTGTAGATTTCTCTAGTGTCAAAGGCGCTATGGGAGATACAATGTCGTTCGGTTATAGTGGGTTGAAAAAACTTGTGAAAGATAAAATCACAGGTTGGTTCGATGAAATGGAAGGTGGCGACGGTGACGGTGGTTACATTGACTTGTCACGTGGTATCAACTTCGGTTTCGCTAGAACTGCAGCAGAAGCGGCAGCGAATGGTTATCCGTTCCCAAGAGCCCATCATGGTTTAGATATTAATTACCCTTATGGTACTAATGTTTATTCTACTGTATCTGGTAAAGCTACAGCTAAATCCGGATGGAACGGTGGATTCGGTAATAGCATGTGGATTAAATCAGGTATCATGGATGTTATTTATGGTCACTTAAGTAAACTTCAATTTAGTGGAACTAAATCTGTTAAACCTGGTACTTTGTTAGGTAAATCAGGTGGTGACCCTGCTCGACAAGGAGCAGGCGCAGGTAGTTCAACTGGTCCTCACTTACACTATGAAATGAGATGGAATGGTGTACCTAAAGACCCTACAAATTGGTTGAAGAAAAACAATGGTGGCGGTAAAGCTGGTGGTAAATACGCTAGCACAATTAAGAAAGCATTGGGTATGGCTGGATTACCACAAACTGCTAAATACATCAAAGCATGGCAAAGTCAAGCTAAGACTGAATCTACATTTAATCCAAAAGCTAAAAACCCATCTGGTGCATCTGGTTTAGTACAAGTTAAACCTGCTACATTTAATCAGTACAAGTTACCTGGACATGGTAATATTTGGAATCCGTTGGACAACCTAATTGCTGGTATGAGATACGCTAAAGCTAGATATGGACCTAAGAAAATGCTTAACCAAATTGGACACGGTTTACCTTATAAAACAGGTGGCGTTATAAATCAAGCGGGCACTTATCATCTTGCAGAGGATGGACATAGTGAAGTAGTTGTTCCACTTGATCCAAGTCGTGCAAGTGATGCGATGAAACTTATCACGTATGCACAAAGTAAGATTAAAGATAAGAAAAATAAACATCCTAATCAAATGCCTAATAATTATGGCAATGATAAAGGTTACGATAATAACCCACTGTTACAAATGTTAGCACAACAAGTACAAAAACAAGATAAAGAAATAGAATTGCTTACTAAACTTGTAGCATCAACTCAAAACATCGAGCAACAACCTAAAGGTTATGATACGGACGATGTGTCACATGGTTTAGGTAAGAAAGCTAGAAGCAAGCAGTTTAATTTCGGAATGTCATAATGGAGGTAAACAACTTTGGAAAAAACAGTAAGAATGTTTAATGATTCCTTTGAAGAAGTGTTGACCGATATTCCAAACTTAACATTTTTAGATTTTGATGAAGAAGATGTAGAAGTAGTAGTTAACTCACAAGAAATGAAAGGACGAGATGGAGTAGGGCTTTTAGGTCCTGCTACATTTGGTTCATATCCTTTAATACTACGATTCTTCTATAAAGGTCAAGATACTAAAGATTACAATTTATTAAAGCAAAAACTAAGGGGTCTCATATATAGGAGAGACCCTTATTTTATTGTTCATTCAGATATGCCAGGTAAAAAGTACGCTGTCTATGCATCTGAGAATGCTATAGAAGATATTGGCACTAGATACGGTACGTTTGAAATGAAATTTGTTGTATATAAAGGTTACTCAGAATCACTTTTAGACACTAGTCAATTCAGTTTAGATAAAGCTGATAAGTGGCAATTTGAAGGTGGTTATTTATCTGATAGCAATGTTAAATACAAACACACAGCATCAAGTTTTAAAATCTATAACGGTTCAACAGATACAATTAATCCAGTGTTGGGTTATCAAATGCAAATTAAAATTAATGTTGATGCTCCCAGTGGTTTTAAGTTAATTAATAATACTACTGGTGATGTGTTTGAATACAAGAAAGCTATTAAGAAGAACCAACAACTTATTATAGACGGAGTGCATCCACTGATAAACAATAAAAGAGTTGGAGCAGATACAAATTGGGGTTGGATTACTTTAGATAAAGGATTTAACGATATAGAAATAACAGGCAAGAGCTTAGAAAACACAACAATAGAATTTATATTTAATTTTGTATATAGGTAGGTGAAAATATTGTATCAATTAATTCTAACAAATAGAAAAGGAACTTTAGCAGAAATCATTACAGATTTTGATTATGGTTCTTTCAAGTATGAGTATTCTAAGAATGATGAGAGGTCAATATCTTTCACTGCCTATAAAACAAATAAAACAGGAGATATTTTTGATTCAATAGTTAATGAAATGCTAGTTATATACCAAGGTCAAAAATATGTAATTAAATCTACTGATATTAAATATGATGGTGCAATGGTAAGTGTAGAAGTCACTGCTAAACATATATTTATGGAATTCCAAAATCACTATGTTCAAAAGGATATAGAAGATGAAGAACTAAACAGTGAAGAAGATACAAACGGAACAGGTGAAGAATCTAAACCTACTATGACCTTAGAACAATATTTAGATTTCGGTTTTAAAGGTAACAAAATAGGATTCACATATGAGATTAAAGGTAAGTTTAATAATCGTGTAGCTGTAGATGAGTTAGGTAATAAAAATGGGATGGAGTACCTTACAGAAGGTGCAGAACTATTTGGCTATATCTACTATGCAGATAATAAAAAAATCTGTATATATGATGAACAAACTTTCTATGAACTATCTCAGGAACCTATTATATATAAGTTGAATAATGACGAAGTACAGGCAACTGTTACAACTACAGAACTTAAAACTTATATACAGGGTTATGGTAAAAAGAAAACTAAATCAGAAACTAAAAACTATAACCCAATTAAACCTACAGATTTAAGTTACTTAGGAACCTTTATCAAAGATGGTACTTGGAGAACTGAAAAGGTTGGTGCTAGTTACACTAAAACATTTAACTGTAAATGGGGTAATGAGACTCTCGAATGGACGTTAAAGAAAATGTCTAAAGGTGGAGTACTTGATGTTTATTTAGATGATGAATTAATAGATAGATATGAGTGTTATAGCAAAACAGCTACTAGTGAAAAGATAATTATAGCTAAAGGTTTGAAGAAAGGTAATCACACATTTAAAGTAGTATTCAGAGGTAAGAAAACAGGTGTAGATTATAAGAAATCTGAACCTTGTATGTATGTTGGTACTGAGAAATCTACTGTACTTAACCTTACAGCAGTACTTAAAGGTTTAGATGTATATAATGCTTATGCTGAATATAAATCTCCAAACTATGAAGTGTTTGGTCATGCAGAAGCTCCTACAGTCTTTGATGATAATGCATTAGATAAAGCAGAATTATTAGAGAAACTGAAATCAGAGTTACAGGATGAACCTACTGTAGAGGTATCTACTAACTACTTAGGTAATTGGGATATCAAAGATAATAATTCCATGAGATTCATTCATACACCTTTAGGGTTTAATACTGAACTCAAAGTAGTAAGTGTTACTAGGTCACACCCATATTTAAATGAACCAGTTGAAGTAGAATTTAGTAATGCTAAAGCAGACTTTATACAGATACAACAACAGACAGCTAGAAGAATGAAACAAGTAAATAATCTGATTAAGAGAGGTTCATTAGGTGGAACCTCTTTTTCTATGCCTGAAAATTATTCAGATATTGTAGGGGTGACGTTAATAGATGGCTGAAATTAATCACAGATATTTAAAGGATAATGATGGAGATACATTTTATCCAGTTACACATATAGATGCTGTACAAGGTATTGACCAAGAAAATACAGATAATGCTTTATCAGATATGAACGATAAGATAAGTGAAATGAACACTAAGATAAATGAAGTTAATAAATTAGTGACTGATGCTAATAAAACTATAGCAGAGCAAAAGAAGCTTATTGATGAGCAACAAAATTCAATTAAAGGTAATAAAGATAATATTACCTTCCTAAACAGTGCTTTTAAAGATGTAACTGGTGATACTGGATGGATAAAATACAGTACTGATACTAAGAACTTAGGAACAGCAATAACTTCGGGTTATGACAATACTATAAGAGAAATAAGAATAGGTAATAGTGAACATAAAACAATAGTTAGAATTAAATCTATTCGTATTAACTTAAATGGTATTAAAGATGGTGTTCAAGTAGCTCAGTTACCTCAAGGATTTATGAAAGACCATCAATACTTTGATTTAGTAGGTTCTGCAAAAAAACCTCCAGTAAGCTTTAAAGTAAAAACAGATGGAACAGTGGTTGCTTACCTTAAAGATTATGAGTCAGCTAAAGAATCTTGGGTATACGGTCAGTTCACTTGGTTAGAATAAAGATAAGGAGCAAACATAGATGAGACTATATACAGATTTACCTATTGAATTAGGTCAAGAATATAGATATAAAACAGTCGAGAATTTTAAACGTATCTTAGATAACATTAAAGCATCTGAGAAGAACTTTGAATTTCATAAGACTGAAGAAGAACATGCACATAATGCTAAACAGATTGATTACAAGCTCTCAAATGTTCATGATGAATTACAATATCAAGATGGACGTATTGAGGGCTTAGTTAGTGGTCATAATGGTGACGGTGTAGAAGAAGTTAAAGATAGTAGAACGTCTTTAGATGGTACAAATCACGAACTACTTTCTAAAAGAATTAAATATGATTTAGAATCAATAAATAAATCAATTGAAGATAATTACAATAAATTAAATTCTAAGATTGAAAGAATTAGAAATGTAAATGACTTCGGAGCAGACCCTACAGGTCAAAAAGATAGTACAGAAGCATTTAAACAAGCCTTTGGTAATGGAGGACACCACGTTCACATGACTGAAGGTTTATATATTGTCGATGGACTTAAATTACCAAGTAATACAATATTAACTGGTGAAGGTAAAGATGTAACGACACTAAAACTTAGCGATGATTCACAAAGGCATAAAATTGTTGTTACTAATAGAGATTTAGATGGTACAGCCCATAATATATATTTAAAAGATTTCACTACAGATAATAACAAAAATAGATTTAAAGGCGAAACTAACACAAGTGGTGGCATAACTTATCCATACCCTACACCTTATGAAAAAGGATATGTTTCTGGTGGTTCATTAGCTAGCGGCATTAGATTTGCTGGTGTAACAAATGGGCAAGCTGAAAATATAAAATCAATAGATGCAATGCTACATGGTTTTGATATTACCTATGCTAGTGATTCGTATTCAGATGCTGGTGACGGTGTAAGAGTAAGAGAAGATTTAGAAAGTAAATTTGTAAGGATTAATAATTGTGAATCGATAGGTTTTGGTGATGATGGGATCACCACTCACCACAGTAGATATTTAACAATCACAAATAACATTTCACACCATCCAAAACAGTATCACGGTAATTCAAATGGAATTGAAGTAGACGATGGTTCTCAATATGTGTTCTTAGATAGAAACTACACTTCTAGAAATCATGTAGGGCTAGAAATTAAAGCACATGGAACAACATCTGCACCTAGAGGTATATTTGTTAATAGTCATCATTCTAATGAAGATACGCGTTCTTATGTATTAAGACATATAGGACATCATAGAGCTGCTACAGATGTTAAAACTAAAACAGCAAACGATGTAGTGTTAAATAATTGTGTAGCAATGAATCCAACCAGAACGGATGTTTATCCAGGTTGGACTACTAGAGCATTATCCATTAGCGCATATAGGAACGTAAGTGTGAATAATTTTACTGCTATTAGTAACGGAACAGCTGATGCAGGAAACCCTGCTATTGTCGTTCAATTTATGGCAGAAAATATTCAATTAAATAACATAAATGTAAGTGGATTTAAAAGCGCTAGTGCTGATATTAAAGTTCTTGGTGGTGTCAATAGACCTAAAAAAATTACACTAAGTAACATAAATATATGGAATTCATCTAATAACATTGGTATAGCAGGTGGCGCTAAAGTTTACGATATTAAAATTATAGGTGCAAACCTTATAGGCAATGGTACAGGCAATGCAATTGAAATGTATAACCGTACTGCACATATCATTGGTGTTACATCTGAAGCCTATACTAATGGCGCTAAAATTATAGATAAAATTTATAAAGTGGTTCCTACTTTCACTAGAGGTGGATTCGTGGGTGGTGCTACTGGTTCTGGAGCAATGAGTAATCGTTCAGCAGTTATAGCATCATCAGGTAATACATTTGCTTACAGTGATAGAAGTTGGGCTATCGGTAGTGGTGCAGAAAACACTGTTAAAGGTTCTCGTACAGGTATAGCAAACAGCTTACGTTCTGAAACAAACCCAGATGGTGTAGCACAAATGATAGTAAATAGTCACAGAGTTAAATCACCAGGTAGTCACTTGCTAGTAGGTGGCTGGGGTGGAAGTGGTAAAGCCTCAACTGAAAATGTTAAATTTACTATCAATTCATATAATGGTAATGCTAACTTTGCTGGTAAAGTTCAATCAGGACAGAACTTTGGTGACTATGCAGAGTACTTTGAATCACAAAGTGGTCAAGAAATTAAAAATGGTTATATAGTCACTTTAGACGGAAGATACATTCGTAAAGCTAATAGCAATGATGTCCCAATAGGAGTTATCTCAGGAACAGCAGGAGTTATTCTTGGCGACCAAATGTTCCATCATAAAGATAAGTACCTTAAAGATGAATTTGGTGTGAGACTAACAGAAGAAATAGAAACTGAAATTGTTAAAGATAATGGGGAAGTTATAAAAGAAACAAGAGAGGTTCCTATTAAGAACCCAGACTGGCAAGAACAAGACGAAGCTTATCAATCAAGAGCTGAACGTCCTGAATGGAACGTAGTAGGTTTAATGGGACAAGTATTCACTCGTGTTGATTCTACAGTATCAGAGAATGACTATATCAAACCTAATAAAGGTATCGGCACTAAAGCTAACAATAACGGTTTCTATAGAGTATTAGAAATCACCACACCATACGATATTGAAAAAGGATACGGCGTAGCAGTCGTATTAGTAAAATAAGGAGTGATCATGTGGATAACGGAATAGATAAAAAAGCCTTATTTAAATTAAAATCTGAACCTTATTTAAAACCAATCTCTGATTTAGGGGTTGGTTTTTATAATTTAGATGAAAACACAGCAATATTAAGATTTCAATTAAGCAATTCAAAAGGACCTTTGTTAATCCATAAAAATAATTTAACAGCTTATGCCTACTTTGAATCTAGTAATAGTAGTGCTTCAGATGTAATAGAGTTAGAGATAGAGGATTCTATGAACGGAATAGTAACGATTACTTTAGACAAAGAATTTTTACAAGCTAGTACTTCTACTAGTGTTAAAGGTCAAGTTTATATTGGTGTTAACAATGTTGATGGGAACCCTGAGTATAATGAAGTTGCAGTGTTCAGAGAATTCAACTTTGAAGTTAAAGATGCGCTTATTAATAAAATATCTTCATTTACTAAGATTGAATATATCCGTATGTTTGACCAACTTAAAATGCGTATCGAACAAAAGGTTAAAGACATTGAAGAAGCAATCGCTAATGGTGCTGATTATGTTGCAGAAATGAAATCAGTATTACAAAAAGGTGTAGAAACACTAAATACTATTGTTGCTGATGGTAAAGAAGACATTCAATCATTCATCACTCAAGCTAAAACTGATTTAAATAAAGTAGCAGATGATGCTACCGAAGATATAACTACTACAGCTAACAATGCTAAATCAAGTGTTGAAGATACAGCATCAACAGCAGTCAATAATATTAATAGTAAAGTTACAGAAGCTACTGAACATGTAGATAGTAAAGTAGATGAATTTAATCAAACTGTAGAAGGCAATGGTTTCCTAAGTCCTGAAATATTAGATGAACAACTAGAATCTTTAGATTGGCAAAAGTACAAGTTGACAGATCCAAAAGGTCATCAGATACGAGTTCAAGATATTGATTTTAATACAGTTGACGAAACTTTATCACCTGGTTTTTATTGGGTTAGTGGCGGAACGAATGGACCAGTGAATACAAATGGTTTCCTAACATTAAGACAAGGTACTAGTTCTGCTTCTTACATTAAAGCAATATTTGAACCTTTTAATACGAATGATGTGTATGTAAGAACTAAAAACGCTAATTCTGGATGGACTGAATGGCAAAACTTGGCAAGCAAACAAACTGACACAGGTTGGATTCCTTTCAGCTTAATTAATGGTGCAAAAACAAACACAGCTTATACAACAGAAGAAAATCCAGGTTTTAAATGTGCTTATAGAATTATAAAAAATGGAGAAGAAACGAAAAGAATGGTCAGAATTAACGGCAGTAATCTCACACATAGCCAAGTTATAGCTCAATTACCTGAAACTTTTGTAAAAAATGCCCAAGCATTTCCAGTAAGGGTTCCTGCTAGTGATTATTCGGGGTATGTCGTTTTTAAAGTAGGTGGAGAAGTTAGTTTTGTAATAAGTGGTGACCGTTCACTATGGAGAGAAGATTCTTATGCATACGGTGAATGTTCATGGACAGACTAAGGAGGGATGGAATCAATGTTTAAACAAGTATATTTATATGATGGAACACCTTATCTAGCATTTAAAAATGAAGAAGGAGAATATCAATATCCAGAAGAAGCATGGACTGAAACACCACCACCAGATGGTATTTACAGTCCTTTTTATTTTAACGGTAATGAGTGGATTGGTGCTACTCGTGAAGAATGGTTGGGAAGTTTACCGGAAAGCGACCCACATATTCCTAGCGCTAATGAAATGATGTTAGCCCAAGCACAAATGCAAGTAACCAAGACAGCTAATCAGTTAGTAAAGTCTCAAAAGGAACAAGCAGAAACTTTAAAAGAATTAACTAAGAAAGAAAAGCGCATGCAACAGTTAGAAGAACAACAAGCTCAAACTATGCTAGAAATAGCTAAATTGAAAGGGGAATAAATTATGTATCCAGGATTCGATTCAATCAAATACTTTTATGACATTAACTGCTACACAAACGAGGATATTCAAACATACGTGGAATTAGACGCATTGACTAAAGAAGAATACAAAGAAATTACTGGTGAAGATTATCCAGAACAAGGATTAGAAAAACCCAAACATGTAAATGTTGAATCTAATACCAATAGTGCGCGTGTTAATGCAAACTAACTCGAACGGTGATTAATTTCATCGTTTTTTTTATTTTATAGAAAGTAGGTGGAATATGAATAAATTAACATTATCAGAAATGATAGCTAGCACCTTACTTTTTGGTACAGGGTTATTCACTTTTTGGAGAGGATTGTTTTGGACTATAGAACAAGACTCTGTATTAGGAGATTCTGCCTTTTATCAAGAATTGCATCAATTAATGCCTATTTGGATATGGGGCATATTGTTTATGTTAGCTGGTCTATCCTTAGTATGTGCAAGTTATTTACTTCCAAAGAAGAATCAAAAGAGTTATTGGTTCATTACGATTGGTAGTTTCATATCGTTTATTATGTATTTTATAATCACAAGCGCAAGTGTGTATAACGCATTGAATTGGTTATCTCCTATTCAATTCGCTACTTTATCTGGCATTTATCTAGTAATGACATTTTTCGGAGGTTTCGAGATATATGGCAGACGAAGATAAATATGTACTCAGATATGAGTGGGAAAGAGGACAAGGAAAAATACACCAACGCATAAACGATATAGATAATAAACATATGAGCTTACACAATGATTTAAAGTTGTTAGTGACTCGTTTGAATGATAGCAACGACGCACTCATTAAAAGCCAAATGACAACTAATGAAACTTTGAACAAGATTAATGATAACCTAACAGGCTTTAATGATCGTATCAAGGATGTTGAATATACATCTGACACAACAGTCAAACGTTTAGATACGATAGAGAGTACTGTATCAGAAAGAAAAAAAGGTAACGTTCAAATATGGGTTGCAGTCATAGGCGCTATAGCTGTAGTTATAGGCGGTGCTTTTGGCTTAGCGCCATTATTCTTTTAAGTTGACACATTGTGTCGACTTTTTATTATGGAGGTAAATAAATGAAAAATATAAACTGGAAAATACGTTTCAAAAAGAAATCGTTTTGGGTGGCTATCGTTTCGGCGGTAGTCCTTTTCATTAACAATATAACACAAGCAATTGGAATAGATTACACAGGACAGTTAGAACAATTTAGTAATGCTATTAATGGATTATTAACCTTATTAGTCACATTCGGAGTAATAAACGACCCTACTACTAAAGGGATGAAAGACAGTGGTATTGCAAAAACTTATTCAAAACCACGTGATGAAAATGAATGGCCAGTTGAGTATCAAAATAGTAATCATGGTGTGGAAGAAGATGAAGATATCAAACAACAGATTGGAATTATGAAACCACAAGAATATGACACATCTCAACCATTCACTGATGATACTGACGAAGTAACTTTTGATGTTGCAGATTATGAATACGATGAAGAATTACCACTAGGCGCAAGCAGATACCACGATGATGAAGTGTTGAAAGTGAGTGATGAAGATGACAGCAAATCTAACGCATAAGGAATTTATTAAATTTTTAAAATCGACGGAAGGTAAACAGTACGATGAAGATGGATACGCAGCTTTCCAATGTTTTGATTATGCAAACACAGGTTGGTTAAAATTATATGGTCATAAACTGAAAGGTGAAGGCGCTGCAGATATACCAAATGAAAACAATTTCAAAGGAGAAGCAACGGTATATAATAATACTCCAGAATTCTTAGCTAAGCCTGGTGATTTAGTCGTTTTCAACAGAAACTACGGTGGAGGTTACGGTCATGTCGCTTGGGTAATAGAAGCTACTTTAAATTATATTATTGTGCTTGAACAAAACTGGTTAGGCGGCGGATGGACATCTGGAGATATTTGGAATGGTACAGGTTGGGAAACTGTAACTAAACGCAAACACAATTACGACTTCCCTATGTGGTTTATTCGACCTCTATTTAAATCTGAAAATAACGCTAAAAAATCATCACAATCAGCAACGACATCAACTGCTAAAAAGAAAACGACTGCTAAGAAGAAAGCGCAAAAATTAACTATTTCTAAAAAAACAATCAATTATAATATGGCCAATCGCGGTTACAATCCAAAAGGTATTGTGATCCACAACGATGCAGGAAGTTCATCTGGTAAGCAATACGAAAACAGTCTAGCTAATGCAGGTTACAACAGATTTGTTAATGGTATTGCACATGCTTACACAAGCGAAGGTTATGTTTGGGAAGCTATACCAGATGGGAAAATTGCGTGGCATACAGGTGATGGAACTACCAAAGGTACAGGTAATCATGATTTTTACGGGGAAGAAGTTACCCAATCTATGAGTGCAAGTGATGCCCAGTTTTTAAAAAATGAACAAGCTGTTTTTCAACACGCAGCAAGCAAGCTTAAGAAATGGAAATTGCCAGCTAATCGAAACACAGTACGTTTACACATGGAATATGTTCCTACAGCTTGCCCACATAGAAGTATGGAATTGCATACAGGTTGGGACCCCGTTAAACAAGGAAGACCAAATCAAGCAACAATCAATAAATTAAAAGATTACTTTATTAAACAAATACGTGCTTATATGGATGGTAAAGTTCCTACTGCAACAGTAGTTAAAGGAACAAATGCATCAAGTAATACAAAATCAACTGTAGCTGGTGCATGGAAGAAAAATAGTTATGGAACTTATTATATGAGTGAATCAGCAACATTTACAAATGGTAATCAATCAATAGTTGCTAGAACCGTTGGACCATTTAGAAGTTGCCCGTACGCTTATGACTTTCAACCAGGAGGATATACTCCTTATGATGAGGTTATGCTACAAGATGGCCATGTATGGATAGGTTATGACTGGCAAGGTGTAAGATATTATTTACCAATACGTACATGGAATAGAGTAGCTCCTCCTAATCATTCAGTAGGTTCATTATGGGGAACTATTAGCTAATCTAATTTTCATATGTTATATTATAAATAGAGGCAATGGTTATTTATTGACTCACCAATTCTATTATTTTTTACGCATGAGGCATCCCTTTACAGGGTGTCTTTTTTATATTATTATATAAATGCGCTTTCAATTATTGTATTTATAGTTCACACTGAGTAGATACATGTCCCGTGTCTACTCTTTTTTAAATTTGATTAAATGGAAAAATATGTTAAATTATAAATAGGCTTTAAAGCCACGCAATCCACTGTGATTGACCTTATAATATATTCAGCGTCTCTTTACGAGGCGCTTTTTTATTGTGTATTATAGGCGCAATTATTATTAACCATACAATAGATTAGACGGACTTTCGGAGCTGTCTTTTCTACGTTATAACTATAGTTAATAAGTGATTACTATGATTTCTTGGCAACACGTTATCATACTAGGGTAGGCACTCAAGTGCTTGCCCTAATTTTTTATGTTATAGTATAAAAACATGCATATATAAAACTCCAAAATATTTATTTCGTCAACCATTCAAGCATGTCACTGAGTGGTGTTTTTTATGTTATAATACATCCACATGCTCTACTATAATAAAACTAATAACACCTGTGTTCACACGTAACCACCTATGCATGTCACTAGGTGGTTATTTTTTTATTTACATATACGAACAAGTGTTCTATAGTATTTATTGAGGTGATACTATGAGAATTATTAATCCGGATATGCCAGAACCCTATAAATATGAATCAGATTATCGTAACATACCTAGAGAATATCTTAATCCACGTATACCAGAAGGGCGTAAAATGGTTAAGTGGCAAGCCTTTAAAACTATGCCCGAGCAGTACGAAAGGTTAGAGCAATACATACAAGACCAAAACAAAATAGATAAACCTGTATTAAGCGACGACCAGTTAAGCGAGTTGAATGATACTTTAGTATTTAAAATGTTCCATGACCCAGTGATCACTGTTAGTTATTATGAAGATGGATATATAAAAAATATAGAAGGGTACATTCACAAGGTAGATAATTATGGACGTTTACTTTATTTGTATGAAGAAACTATATTACGTAAAGTGAATTTAAAAGATATTGTGGAGATAAAATAGAAGGTTGTTAAACTTTAAGAACTGTATTAAAGTTAATTTAAAAAAGTAGGTTAAGTTATGGTAAGATTAATAGCAATTTGCGAAATATGTGAGAAAGCTTTTCAATCGTCTTTTGAAATAATGAACTCATATGAAATCCATATGAAAAATAATCAAGAAACTTGTCCATATTGTGGAGGGATAGCATTTATTCCTGACGGAATTTACAATGTTAAAAATGAAATGGTAGACGTATTTTCAATAGATAGAGGAAAAGAATTATACAAATTAGAAAAAATATTAAAAAGTGTTAATAAAAAAGATTCGTTTAAAGATTTAGAAGACAAAATTGATAGTGAAATCCCGCAGTATCATGGTATAATGGATGTAATAAGAAATTTCTGCGATAAAAACAAAAGCGTAATCGCTGCGGCAGGAGTACTATCACAAATACTTTTTTCATCGTATGGCATATACGCTGATAACCAGAAAGAAAATTTACATAACGAAATTCATCAAAAAGATGAAATTATTAAACATCAACATGAAATTATAAAAGAACAAAGAGAAATAATAAAAGATAAATCGGAGTGATAAATATGGATAATCTCGTATGGGTATTACCTACATTATCAGCAATATTTTTTGGATTAGCTTTTTATGGGCAATCAGTAAAAGTAGATCGATTAGAAAAAGACATAGAAAAATTGAAGGAACATAAATAAACCCACCAATTAAGGTGGGTGTTTTAATTTATTGATACCATTTTTGATACCATTTTATTTCGAAATGTATTTTTTATAAAATTTAAACCATGTAAAACGTTGATTTTAAGGCGTTTTGAATATACTAAAAATATGAAATAACCTAAATTTAATTGAAATGGAAGGCAGTATTGGTTAGTTTAAAACACTGATATAAAGCCTTTTCGAACAATCAATAAGCACGACTGATACCAATTTGATACCATTTACTTTTAAATGTTGTCGAATATGCGTATTGCGTCGTGCTTTTTTTGTGTATATAAGTGGCTATACGTTTGCATTGTTTCGGTTATTTGTGAATGACGCATAAGCGATTGTAATACAAAAATGTCTACGCCATTGTTAGCTAGATATGATGCGTAAGAATGTCTTAATGTGTGTATGTCGTAATTGGGAAATACTTGTTTATATTTTTTGTGCAAGTGACTATAGTGTTTAGGTTCCATTCCACCAAATATAAAATAGTTATCATCAAAGTATTTGTAATTGTTAGACATTAAGTTATATCTTTCAATTAAAATATCATTTATGAAAATTGGCAAAGGTACAATATCTTCAGATGATTCGGTTTTAGCGCGATTATAAATTTTTCTATTAGTTACATCCATTGTCTTACTTATAGATAGTTCTTTTTTATATTTGTTGTAATCATTCCACGTTAGCGCCATTGCTTCTCCTACGCGTAATCCAGTGTAGAACATTAATTTTAACAACTCTCTATAATCTTGGTTGTCTATATTATCGATTTTATCTTCGAATTCTTCTCTTAACATATATTTGGGTTTTGGTTTAACACGTGGTATCGGCGTAATAGAAATAGTTGGATCAATTCGCAAACCAAAATGTTTTTTAGCATGATTTATTACAACTTTAAAACCAGACCAAATAGTACGTGCTGAGTTAGGGCTAGGCATATTTTTCATTAGATAACTTCTAAACTCTTGGCACTGATTTTGCTTGATTTGATTCATTTTAATATGGCCAAACCTTTCTTTTATGTGCAACTTGTATTCATTTTCTTTTCTTCGTCTTGTTTTCTCTCTTAAATCAGTGTTATCTAAATAGTGATTAAATATATAATCAAATGTATTAGAATCACTGTAACCCGTTTCTATTTCTGTTAAAAAGCTAGATTCTGCTGCTTTAGCTTCTCGTTTCGTTCTGAATCCGCGTTTTACTTTTCGTTTATTATTACCATAAACATCTTTATAACGAGTGGAAAAATAGTATTTATTAGTAATTTCATCTTTATAAATTGGCATATTTTAGTCATTCCTCCTAAAAAAGATAAAAATATATAGGGCATGATTAAAATGCCCTTGTATGTTATGAAATGTCAGATTTTTTAATTATCCAATCAGCTTTATAAGTTTCTAGATGAGGGTCAAAGTTCATTTCAGCTTTATATTCTTCTGCATCTGGTACATCAAAGTATGTGTATCCACTTACTGTGTTATTAGTGTTTAAGAATTCACTGAACCCGTCATTAGTATCGTCCATACCGAAGAAATTTTTCTGAGTTTCATTATCTACTGTGAGATTGAATACGTCATCAGTAGCTAAGAAACGTTCTTCACCATTATTCTTAAACTTGTATGAAACTTTTAAGATATTCCCTTTCTCTGGTGTTGAATACTCGTTGTCAGATTGGACAAATTCTGCATTAGTAACTGTAACCTCTGCACCACCAACTTTAAGCGTTTCTCCTAGACTTAATTCTTTCTTTTCATTACTATTTTCGTCACTGTCTTCACCAGTAGTATCTGCCTCACTTATTTCAGTGCTGTTATTTTTCTCTACTGTATAATCATCGTCGTTACTTGGGACCGAAGCAATTCCACCTATAAAACAAAGCAATCCAGCACCAAAAAGTACCCCGGTACTAATCAGTGAAGTTTTTACTTTTTGTTTAGTAACTGCTTTAACTATAGTGATAATTAACATGATTATAAAAGCTAAAGAAAAGCCAACCCATAGTATAAATAACAAATTCCCCATAAAAACCCTCCTAATAAATTTTAAAAAACACAATATTTCTATTATATAAAAACAATATATATAAAGCTATAGCTTATATCAAAAAGTATTTCTTTTATTAAAAATATAATGAACAAAATGCTATTACTTTATTTCTACAATATCTAATGGTTCAAATTGAATGTAATAACCATCATATTTTACATAAGTCCCAAATTGTTTTTTATAATCTTCTATCGCTGCATAGAAATACGATCTATCTATTTGCATGGTTAAACACATTTCATAAACGTCGTCCCATACACCTTGTTTATAACATTTAATTAATTTTTCTAAAGGTACAGCTAATTTAAAACCGAAACGTCTAGCTTTCAATTCTTGTCTTAGGCTATCAACATGAGACTGAGTAGAATTAGTATAAGCGCTTAGAATATTACCATAAGATGTTTCGTGATGTCCTAATTCTTCTGCAATAAACCCATTCTGTATATAATGATTAGCTTTACCTGTTATAGTAATTAACCCATCCGGGTCTACATCGTCTCTTAAATAGTACCCGCCAGCTTTTCTAGGTAAATTATAATCAATTTCTAATGCAACTTTAGAGTATTCCTCTAATAATTCTTCTCTTAACTGCATAAAACATTAACCCCTTACTTCTTTTTGTTTCTTCTCATCATTCTTCTAGCTTCTATATAAGCAAGTATTTCTTCAATCTCTTCTTCTGAAGCATCATCATCTATATGAGCAGCAATAACTTCTGAAATGTCCTTTTTGCTGTCTTTTTTAAATGTTGGGTCTATATCAGACTTATTTACATTTAATACATCTGCTACTTTTTGGACATTATCTGGGTTTATTAAAGTTTTATTATTTAAATAATCAGAGATTGTACTTTTGGAAATACCAGTTTTGTCTGCTAATTTCAGTTGTGTTAACCCTTGTTGTTTCATTAAGTTTTTAATATTCTTTGAAATTTGTGCTTTCAACTCTTGATTTCTGTCCATAATCATTACCTCTTAATTTAATTATTTGTTAACTACAGTATATAGGTAGAAAAACGGTAAAGCAAGTAAAATTTCGGATTGTTTCGGAATTTTTATAAAAAATACGAAAAATATCGTTTGACATTCCGAGGTAATTCGGATAAACTTGTAAATAGTTAAAGAAAGAGGTGATTAAACAAATGCAAATTACTATGCGAGCCGCAAGGGTTAATGCTGGTTATACGCAAGGTCAAGCCTCTAATGAATTAGGTATTAACACTGATACTCTTGTTAGATATGAAAAAGATAATTCTAAAATTGGAAGAGATATTATTGTTAAAATGCAAGACCTATATAAAATAGATGCAGACCATATTTTTTTTGGAGTAGAGTCCGAATTTATTCGGAAATTAAGAGAAACTTAGAAGGAGGAACTTAAATGCAGGGTTTACAAAACAAACCGAACATATCGCAAATGTTTAATATTCAAGAAAAAGAAAATGGCGAAATTGCAATTAGTGGTCGTGAATTACATGAAGCACTAGAAATTAAAACTCAATATACAAAGTGGTTTGAACGAATGACTGAATATGGTTATCAAGAAAACATTGATTATATAGCTATTAGTCAAAAAAGACTAACAGCTCAAGGTAACGTTACTACTTATATAGATCATGCGTTAACAATAGACACTGCTAAAGAAATTGCAATGATACAACGTAATGAAATTGGAAGAGCAGTTAGACAACACTTTATAAGAATTGAAGATGCTTGGAACAGTCCAGAAATGATAGTTGAGCGAGCATTACAAATACAAACTAATAAAGTGGAAAAGTTAGAAGCGCAAGTAGAAGAAAATAAACCCAAAGTATTATTCGCAGATTCTGTAGTTGGTAGTCAAAGTTCAATTTTAGTAGGAGAGTTAGCAAAACTTCTTAAACAAAATGGAGTAGACATAGGTCAAAACAGATTATTCGAGTGGATGAGAGAAAGTGGCTACCTAATCAAACAAAAAGGTGAGAACTACAATTTACCTACACAACGCAGCGCAGACTTAGAAATCATGGATATTAAGAAACGCACAATTAATAATCCAGACGGTTCGAGCCAAATCACTAGAACAACAAAAATTACTGGAAAAGGTCAGCAATACTTCATTAATAAATTTTTATCAGAGTAGGAGGAAACGGAATGAACGATTTACAAGTAATTAAAAAAGCAATCATCCTATACACTGCTGTAACAATGATAGAACAATTGCTGATTAAAAAGAAGAATTTTAACTTTCTTTATCCATTAAAGAAAAAGCATCAATCGAATCGAAATAAACGAACAAATGATCTAATGGGAATGTTGTAGAACCAGTAGTTACAGTAACATTTTTCAAATGTAAACCTTGAAACGGTTCTGCATCATCAACCAAATCATCTGTTAAAGAATGTAAATTACGCTGAACAGTATTGTCTGATTCATTTGTAGGATACGGTGCACCAGTAACAAACGAACCATTTACGATTAAAAACAAATCATCATCATTTTCATAAGCTTCTAAAGAAAACTTACGGAATGCAGAAATTTTATCTTTAGATTTCATACTTATCACCTCCTTAGGTGATTATAGCAGAAACACGTTAAGCAATATAAAAAATAGAAATTTAAAGGAGGAAACGGAATGAACAAATCAATTAAAAAAGCACTCTTAATAGCAACCACGGCAATAGTTACTAAAAAGGTGCTTAATAAAACAAGAAGCAAAGTAGTACATCGTTTAATTATCAACGAGAAAGACCTTGAAATAAAACAATTAAAAATCAGTAAAGCGATTCGTGAATTAGAGAAAGCTGAATCGACAATAAACGGATTAATTGAAGAAGGCCTTCCATTTGATACTACTTCAAATCTTGAACACTAAACTACTTTTTCAAGGACTCGACCCAAACTAATTTATCTAAGTTAATTGTAACTTTTTCAGGTTTCTCAACATATAGACTACCTGAAACGGAGGGTGTATCGGATAAAGCTTCTACTATTATTTGATCACCATTAATTAAATGAAGTTTTAAAAACATATCGTCATTATTTTCTAAGAATTGACAAATATAATCGACGTCCATAATTATCACCTCTATTTAGGATTATAGCAGAAAGGAGGAACCGGAATGAATTTAAAACAAGCATTAAAAATAACACTCCTAATCGTCATCTTGGCGGAAGAGATTAAGAGTGTTGGGAAGCAAATTAAACGCAGTCGAAAGAAAGTTGTTAGGTTACCTTAACTAATTTTTGTAGTACGGATAAAAACTATATAAATACATTAACAATGCTACAACAACAAAGATTAGAGATCTTTCAACATTTAAAGAATTATCGTTAATAAAATTTGTTAGAAAATTACCAGCATCAGTTGTAATTACAAAATGACCAGATTTTTTAACATAACCATTATATGGGAGTGAATTTTTATCCAAGAACATTTTTTTGAATTTATTATCATTTGCTTTATTTTGAAAGTTTTTTATTGGATAGGTCGAATTGATGGTTTCAGTCAAAGTAGAAATAGCAGTTGGATTGATATAAAGGTCTCTAATAGTTTGTTGAGCTTGAAACACTATATCATCCTCAAACCTATAAATTTCCTTAAAAGACTTTATAGCTTCTTCAGAAAATAAATTTTTTTGGAAATTGTAGGATTTAAAAACTTCAAAGTTCTTAAAAACATCTTTTTGAAGGTCATTAAAAGTGTTAGAAAAATTTTGATTAATCTCTGTTAAAGACATCTTAAAATCTTCATTAATTTGAATGATTGAATCACGCACTTGTTTGGATGCTTTTAAGTAACTTTCTTTATTAGTTTGAATATCTTCTATTAAACCTAATAGATTTTCAAAGTTTGTTTTATATTCCATATTTTCACCCCTTTACACACAGATAAATCAATTATACCAGAAAGGAGTCATTGCAATGATTAAAAATGTACTAACTTCAAAAGATGTAGCGAATGTATTGGAGGTCTCTGCATCTACTGCATGTAAATATATCAAACGAATGAATGAAGAAATGGAAAAACAAGGTTACTTCACTATTTCAGGTAGAGTGCCAGTTAAAATGTTCCAGGAAAAATTTCCGTATCACGAGATACCAGAAGAAGTATTAAAAGGAAAGGAGGGATAGCATGAGGAAAATAATAATGACGTTTCTTACAATACCATTTACAACTTTACCGATAGCACTAATAACAAACGACTTTTTTATCGGTATGGTACTTTCTGTACTTGCAAGTTACGGCATGTACATGTTCTGGGACGCGTTTTTCGACGAAAAAAAGACTGAAAGCAACGGCAATTGCTAACAGTCAAGGCTTATCTATATAAAAAAAGAATATATATAGATTATGCCCTAAAACATGGGAGGTAGTCAAATGTATTACAAAATCAATGATGAAAGCAAGAAAATAATAAATGTACAAGGGTTCCAATTCATTTTACGCGTGAGAAAGGATACTCAATTTGAAGTAAATGTGTCTATAGAGACTGTTGAACAAGAATTAGTAGATGAAATAGTAGTAGCAGATGAAGAATTAGGTGTAAATGCTACTAGAGAAATATTAGAACAATCTGTATTCAATTGGTTAGAAGAAAACACAGATGAAGCAGACAGAGTAATGAGTATGGTGATGAAATGGTAAGTCACACAAAAGAATCTATTGCTTATCTAGTTAAGGAGAAAGATGCTAAACAGCGTTATATAACAAACAAACCGAATAATCCTGACGACGCAACTTATAATATTCAAAGACGAAATGCACGACGCTTAACAGGATTAGAAGAAATAAATATAGATTGGGAAGAACATCTTATTGAAAAA
>RWZD01000063.1_pt1 | contig 32682 bp, 43 predicted proteins | sample 2187771 | NCBI WGS metagenome assembly RWZD01 (sample SAMN10531866, study PRJNA481165) | viral metagenome | isolation source: viral particles purified by filtration and ultracentrifugation from about... | place: USA: Tennessee
TCTGAGGTGACCAATGACACCACAGGAAGCAGAGAACGGACGCAGACGAATAGCAAGGGAATGCCTGGCGGAATTAATGCAGTACACATCAGACGAACAACACACCGCAATACTCGACAAATACACCATCAAATTCGCTCCGCTAAATCACATGCGCTTCAACAATAAAGACGTGTTGAGCCATTACGTGCGATTACTGCAAAAGGAGAAATAAATGTCAGGAATGACCATATCCAGAAAAGACGCGGCACAGCTGATCGGGATAACGGAAAATACCCTTTCTCAGTGGTGCCGTGCAGGGATTATTGCCTATACCAGAAAAAATCCCATGAAGAAAAATTCCCCTTACCTATTTACCAGAGCAGCATGTATTGCCGCGGCTAACAAATCGATTCACACTATGCCAGTGAACACTGGTGAGACTGGAGGAACAAAACCATGTCAATATTCCGGAGAGGTAAGATCTGGTACGGGGACTACTCGACGCCAGGCGGTAAACGCATCAAGGAGTCTCTTGGCACAGAGGACAAGAAGCAAGCGCAGGAGCTGCACGACAAGCGAAAGTCTGAGTTATGGCGCATAGAAAAACTCGGAGACTTCCCGAGCGTTACATTTGAGGAGGCTATCGTAAGATGGCTGGAAGAGAAAGCCGATAAAAAATCACTGGACGATGACAAAGGCCGGCTTTCGTTCTGGATTGACCACTTCGAAGGGGTTCAGTTAAAAGACATCACGGAAGCGAAGATATACGCCGCGATCAGTAAGATGAAAAACAGGAAGGTTCGCGAACGCTGGGAGAAACAAGCAGCCGCGGCGAAAAAGAAAGGGAAAGAAATACCGGCTTACCAGGAGGCTAGGGTATCAACCGCCACAAAAGCAAAGCACCTGGCAATAATGAAGTCCCTTTTGCGCACCGCCGAGGTTGACTGGAAGTGGCTGGAAAAGGCACCGGTAATTAAAGTTCCGACAGTGAGGGAGAAGCGAGTCCGGTGGCTTGAATATCATGAAGCACAACGGTTGATAAAAGAATGCCCTGAACCGCTGAAGTCGGTTGTTACCTTCGCGCTGGCAACCGGTTTGCGCCGGTCGAACATAATCAGTCTGGAGTGGAGCCAGATTGACATGCAGAGAAAGGTAGCGTGGATTCACCCGGAGGACAGCAAATCAGGGCAGGCAATAGGTGTCGCGCTCAATGATACCGCATGCGGCGTACTGAGAGCGCAGATCGGGAATCATCATAAGTGGGTATTCGTCCACACTGAGCAGAAAGTAAAGCCTGACGGAACAAAAACACCGGCAGTGCGGAAAATGCGGGTCGATTCTAACACGGCATGGAGAGCAGCGTTAAAACGGGCAGGCATAGAAAACTTCCGGTTTCACGATCTGAGGCACACCTGGGCAAGCTGGTTAATTCAGTCAGGAGTTCCGCTTTCAGTTCTTCAGGAAATGGGCGGATGGGAGTCAGTAGAGATGGTACGACGGTATGCACACCTTGCACCAAATCACCTAACTCAGCATGCAAAACAAATTGACGTTATTTTCGGCAACGATGACCCAAAATGTCACAGTTCCGTCCCAAATACGTCCCACATGGCAAAAGTGGAGAATTTTAAATGAAGGTAACTTATTGATATTACATGGTACGCCCTACAGGATTCGAACCTGTGACCTACGGCTTAGAAGAGCGTAGAATTAATCTTTTGTAATCAATGAAATATGGAAATAACCAGTGTTCACGCACCATTTCCATAATGAAGTTGTTCAAAGTCGTTCGATGTCATTTCAAGTCATTTTAGTTTATCCGCCCCATTTACGCCCCACCCCACAATCCCCCTGCTATACTCCCATCATCACCCATCACTCCAAAACCAACATGCACAATATCGCCAACCTGCCCCAAGACGAAAAAGACAAAATTAATGCCGATTTAGCCGCATCCGGTATCGCTTACAAAGAAAGACTCGGACTGCCGCATGATCTGTACGAAACAGAAAACCAGCAGCCCGAGCATTTGCGCCCGTACTTTAGAGAGAGGCTGGAGCACTACAGGGAGGTCGGGAAAAGGCTTCCGCGCGGGTTTGAGTATGAGAAGGAAGGTTAAGGGTTGACTTAAAATATAAGCGAATAAAGATAAAAATCATTCAGTTGAATGCAATAATTGACCTATTATAGCATGAGAATGTTTGATACGATATCACAACCAAACTAACAACAATGTAACCAGTATGACAATTAACTTATTTTTACAAAAAAATAACAACAATTTAGACCTCATAAGAATAATTGCTGCGTTATTAGTAATATATGGACATGCGTATGCTATTTCTCCTGAATACGGCACTGATGATATAGTAAGCTCAATATTAAAATTTGATTATTCAGGGTCTTTAGCTGTAAAAATTTTCTTTTTTATTAGTGGTTTGGTGGTTACAAATTCTCTTTTCCATAAAAAAAATACATATGACTATATCGTGTCGCGAATTTTTAGAATATGGCCAGCTCTTTTGGTAGTGGTAATTGCTGCTTATATAATAAGTATATTAATGACTACACTAACTATTGGCGAGTTTTTTAGTTCATTGAACTTTATTCCATATATAATAAAATCTTTATTTTTACAATTCACATGGGATTATCCAGGCGTATTTACATCAAATAACATTTCTGCATTTAATGGGTCGCTATGGACAATTCCATATGAGGTATCAGCATATATAATATTGTTATTCGTATCCATGATGTTAAGATTTAACAAATTATTATGTACAATCGCATCTATTATAATAATAATTGACTCATCACTTGGTCTTGGATACCTATTTACAAACTCATACTTCAATGATGAAGTAAGATACCTCCCTCTTTGTTTTTCAATAGGGAGTTTATTTGCGATAAATAAAAATAATATTGAAATAAATATAACCTCCGTTATATTTGGCTGCATAATTCTTTATATTTTAAAACTAAATGATAGCATCATATTTATACCGTTTTTTTATTTTGTATTGTTTTATTCTATACTGTACATATCAAGCATAAGTATGTTCGTAAAGTTAAAGCCACCTCATGATATCTCTTATGGAATATATTTATGGGGCTTTCCTGTTCAACAAATAATTGTATTTTCAATTGGAAATCATGGCGTTTTATTAAATCAAGTTTTATCTATGATACTAGCATCTATTCTTGGTTACCTTAGTTGGATATTGATCGAAAAAAAATCAATGGCTCTTGGGAAGTCCATTTTATTTAGAATAAAGGGTGAGGCGTAACCTCACCTTTTAAACATTTAATGTATCATATATACCTAATGCACCCCTCCAGAAACACTTGGTCCGAATCCTTTAGGCCAGTGTTTTCTATCTTTATCCGTACATATCCGTCGGCATCACTATATACAGAAAAATCATAACCATACTTATTAACAAATACATCACCATAGAATACAAAACCACAATTGAAATAATTCAAATCAACACTTGCTATTAACATATTATGCTTTGTGAATTTTATATCTGTCTTTATATAAATGTTTCCTGAAGAATGTGATATATAGTTTTTTTGGTTGATGTTTTTAGCTACAGAACCATGAGAATTAGTTGTGAATTCACCATTAGTCAATGGTGTAGTCATTTCATTAAATGGCCGTATATATCTTATTGAACAATCCTGAGTGTAATTAATTCTATCTCCATAATCGGATCTTTCTGCTGTCATTACTTCACAGTATGAGTTTTCAAAAAACAAACTAGCAGGTTTTGGTGGTGAGTAGTCATTTTGCGCCCCCTGGTATATCTCACTTCTACCTTTTAAATTCTTAAATTCTCCCATATTTTCAACCCCAGCAAGCCATGATGGCCTTGAAATACGCATATCATACTGTTCTCCTGATTCAACTTTAATCATCGGGCCAGAGATAACCTCAGCATACCAATCTATAATATTAAAGGAAAAACCCTTCATATCTATTGTGATTGGTCTGTTTACATGCTCCCAAGAACACTGTCTGTGCGTGATTAACTCATAGTAGTTATTATAATTATTATTCTTATCGCCATAATATTCGCCATATTTCCTTTGAGTAATGCTAACCTTGAATAAGTCAACAAGGTTAGTCATCCTCCCGAATGTGAAGGCATACCAGTCTTCATATCCAGTCTTTGTCGAGCGTATAAAAATATTATTAAAGAATGAATAGAACGATGAAACAGCAAGCCAAGCAACTCCACATCGTTCAAAAAATAAATCACTCATCCCACAGCGCTCGTTAAAGTTGCGTAATTTAAATACTTTGGCGCAATCAACGAAGGTGATTCCTGTTATCGTCGTTCCCTTTAACCTTGCTGTCGCGACTGCATCTTCATCTGAAAGATCCCAGTTAGATACCAGTTCACCAGACCCATCAACATATCCAGATATAAAAATATAATCATCCATATCTGATGTGATTGTCGCCCAATTTCCTTTCAATCTTAAATCTGTTGGTATCAAAATTTGTTTATCAACCCGATACGACCCATTGATAACGACAGTCGCACTGGTTCCCCAATCCTTGGCTGCTCGCTCTTTTATTGCTGCCTGTAATGCCTCGGAGCAATCCTCTCCCTCTATTGCCCCCCATCCCCTGATGTCTCCTTGCTCCCTCCATTGCTGTATCTGTACATGTTTTAACATTGATGGTATTAATTTATACCCATCATCACCATGCAATTCTGATCTTAGGGAAGCATCACCAACACCAACCCACACCCCCATACCAACACCACCAGAAGATTCAGGTGTTGACCCTGCCGGTACGGATTTTGGTAAATCACCATCCCATCGGTAATATTCACCTGTAGTTTCATCACGCAGAATTTCATTGCGTTTTGTTATCTCTGCCCCCAGCTGGAAGCTGTCCATCGGGATGTAACCAGCGGCAATGATCGCCTGGTTAATATCAACCTTGAATCGCTCCATGAGTTGCTCGAATATCCAGCGCATTCCCTCTATGGTCATGTGACAGCGTCCAAACCGGTCTTTGTATTCGTGTTCCAGCGATGTCACGAACTCGTCAATTTTGCCTGAGTTAAATTTCAGGTCGCGCGGTGCTTCACTCGGTACTGCATTTTGAGTAGGGATAGTAGCCATGTGCCTTTTCTTCCAATAAAAAAGCCAGCTCTGAGGCTGGCTTGTTGGTTTGAGTGTTATGTCAGACGTTATAGTCTGCTTTCGGTGCGAAATACTCGCTTGCGGTGATAGAGAACGTGCCGTCTGCATCCGGTTTCTTGTCGGAGACTACCCAGCGCATGGCATCCATTTCAGTGACGGTTGATATGATGTACCTAGACGGCGACTGAACATTGTGTCCGTCATAGATATTGAGTTGAATATCAGGAATATCAGCAATAAAACCTTTATCCGTATCAGTCCGCGCCTGCGCCGGATATTCTCCGGATGAGTTTCCGAGATGGTCGGTGATGCTCACCACCATGTCGCCGGAAAAATCAATGTGCTCACTGGTGCTGAACACATTCCCGCTTCTGCCGGTGATGTGTCCGCCCTGCTGATTACTGTCGTAGCTGTCTGCCACCAATACCATATCGCCGGGATAAACATAATCCCCGTCTGCCAGTGTTTGCAGACTGATACTTGTCCGCTGGCTGACCAAACGATCCATTTCCAGTAGCGCCCGGTCAATAGCCTGATACTCGTTCCGGCATCCGTGCAGGGTGATTTTATTCGGGCTTTTCGCCGCGCCATTCACCACCGCACCGTTTTCAATCCGGTATTTCAGATAGGTTTTTTTGTTGGTTCGCGGGTTAACGTACTCAACCTCAACGCCGTCATTCCCGCCCGGCAGCGACATATCGTATGAGATGCGGAAGTTATTGCCGGTGATATTTGACCGGTTAAACACCGCAGCCGGATATTTCCGCTCCTCCTCACGGGAAAATGTCAGCACGCCGTTATCAAAGAATGCCGTCACCCGCGCCACGTTGCAAATTGTCTCAATGCGCTGGCCGAGCGATACATCCTCATCATCAAATGTGTAATCAAAGTACCCGAGGCGTTTATCAGGCAGTCCGGCGTAAATCTCATACAGCCCGTGCAGATCGATAGTGCTCTCCGGCTGCTTGCCGGTAACCAGCCACGTATGCGCCACCGCATCTGCAAATGAACGTGACGGCCGCTCTGCGTAATCCACTTTACGGTTGATCATGTCATAGCTGATCACATGCCGCGTCACCAGAGCGTTATATTTGCGCTCGCGCGAGCTTGTCGGGTTCTCCGTCGCCCTTACCGTCACGCGAACAAGGGTGTCGTCAGAGTGCTTTTCATTGAACCTAGGTCGAATGATGTGCGCTTTTTCAAGCTTGAGAATGCTGCTGTCGTTGCTATTCTCAAGCCTGGTCAGCTGGAACGCATATCGGCCATAACCTCCTCGCGGTGTGAATTTCTCAGTCTTATAATAGGTTTTTGTTTTTGATGCCCACAGGAACCCGCGATCATATGATTCTCTGGTGCCGGAAATTTCCTCGTTGTTATAATCCACCTTCCAGAATTCAATTCTGGCATTCGCATAATCACCCTCGCCAAGCTGGGCGTTTATATGAATCCACAACTGCCCGCCTTCCATTGGTGAAAAGAACGGACCGACGGTCAGGAACTGGTTGTCATAGAGAATGAATTTGGTGGTGTTAACAACGGCATTCGGCGGGAGTGCGGCAAGGTCATTACCGGAAAGGCTGGTGAAAAAGAACTCGTAATACTTTTTCGGCAACACGATTGAGCCGTCATCTGTTTTTTTCGCCTCAGCCAGATAAGCATCCACTTTAATGTCTTTTGTCACGTTACCGGTTGGTGTGTCGTACGATACATTTACGGTCATTGATACTGAGCGTGGCTTGATGATGTCATAGAAGTAATCGAACTCACTCTGCCGGCTGATTTTAATCATCGCCTCACCGCCCTTTATCTCACCGGAAATGACCTCATTTGCCGTTGCCTGATACTGCGGGATTTCATCACTTTCATTCGGACCCGGCACTTCCTGCCCGTCAACGTCGTGAAACTCAAACCCTTCAAATATCTCAGGGATATTTTCACCAGGCTGAAATATCTGATAACCGGCACCATCCAGTGCGGTTAATTCGGACTCTGAGTATTTCACGTTTTCGATATCAAACCGTCCGATACCAAAGTTCATCCACTCCGTGACTTTTTTCTTGTTGTCGATGTACTCAAACAGTGATTGCTGAATCAGATCCGGATATGCCCTTACTTGTCCGTGAATTTCCGGCCGCGCCTGGTATGTCCTGGCAACGTTGGTTTGCCCTGTGAGCCGATTGTTCGGGCTATCTTTAACGTTTGCGTCAGCTGAGGTGAATGACGGAGTTTTCGGTGCCAGAAAAGAAAATACCTTCGACACCAGTTTGAATATCGGGCTCAACAGACTTCCGATTGCACCGCCTTTCGGTTGGTCAAATACCTGAATGTGATGCAATTCAGTGATAACAAAATCAAGGCTGTCGCTGTCAGTCAGCTGCACACCATTGACCATGATCACAACGTCACTGCTGATGTTCTGTTCTTTCAGCCAGTCAAAAAAAAGAGAGCCGGATTTTACTTCGACTCTCTCTTTCGGTGCTCCCGGCAGGCACTGAATTTCAATTACCGGCATAAGTCATAAACTCCACTTTGCTGTATATCCGCTGAATGGTCAGCAATCTGTCCAGGCGGACATGTCCGTTATCTCCCCGGCTGTGCAGGACCATTCCGCCAAGCACAATGCCGACATGAACCGGCACGGACCCGTCATAAGCCACAAATATCCCGCCGCTTACCGGATGTTCTTCCCGCTTCCAGAAATCCACCTCATTTTGATAACAGGTCATAAAATCACTGTCAGATTCGTAACCGCTATCGTGATGAATTTCAGCACCGACAGCATACCGGTAATAGAGCGTTACCAGCCCCCAGCAGTCACACGCAGTAAACGAACACGCCCGATTCATCCACGGAACCCCGATCATCCTGTCTGTAAATTCGTCTGTCGTCATACAGCCTCCAGCCCCGGCCATTCCTGCGGCTCATAAATGCGGCCGACATTTTTATTCAGCGGATTGGTCATCGAAAGTGTCATTGATACCGCTTCCGCATCCAGTGAGATATCTTTCGCAAACAGCTTCCAGCGTACGATTGCCGTGCCTTTGTCTGCCTCATCAAACAGCCGGTAAGTCACCTCGACTGGCACCATCCGTGAATACGACCGCCATGCTTTCAGCTTCTGTTTAAACTCATGCGCCACACGGCTGAATTTCACGCTCGCATCAATGATCGGCGTTTTACTCTGCTGACTCTCTGACATCTCAAAGTTACACGGCAGGTATTCAATCCCGCCGAGTATCTTCGGGAAAATCTGGTGAGTGATCAGGTAAATGTCGCCGAATGACGGGTGTGATAACTGGAGTGTTTCGTACAGGATGCGGTTTGGTCGTTGTGCACGGAACTCACGCAATGTCGGCATTATCCCTCCTTACACCGTGGCAGTGTTTCAGTGACAATGACATCCAGCCAGCTGCCGAACGGCGGCGGGAACTCGATAATCACATCACCGAATTCATCATCATCGTTATGCAGGTTTTTACAGATAACCTGACCGGTCCATGTAACCGACGCACCGTTAACGCTGGCCTGCACCGGGTATGACACAAAGTGCAGTTCCTGCTCCTGCAATCCGCTGCCGCCGATGTCGATTTTCATCCGGAACCACCGGTTACAGTTGTCCAGATAATCAGGATGGCGCAGCCACTGAGCAAACGCCCGCTCCTGTACCAGTGTGAATATCCAGGTGACATTCCAGACCGTTTTCAGGTCATCGGTCAGTTTCTGGAATATCGGTGCGCCTACCTGTGGCTGATCTGTCATGTAACCGGTATCGATGGTCATGTTTTTGTCTGACTTCTGTGCCAGAGGAAGCCAGTCAGGATAGTCGATAATCATCTCACCCTCGCAGATGCTGTTGTGTTTCGTGTGATGGCGCTGTGCATCGGCCCCTTGCTATCCATATCTGTGATAAACGCATCTATGGTGATTCCGTTACTGTCCTGTCTTGCCTGAGCATCAATCCTGTTACCTCCGGATGAGTAGTCGTTGATATTCACCGTCACAGGTACCTGTCCGCCGCCAATATCGCGGTTGCTGATTACTTTGCCGTTATCACCGGGGATCATGTACTGGTTACCATTTGATGCTTTGAATATCTCCGGCTTGCCGCCCTCACCAACCCGGTACATTTCACCGGCAGATACCGGACCACCATCTTTACGCGCACCGGCAATCGTCAGTGCTTTCATCCCGATACTGGTTGCTGCGCCGGTAGCCTGTGCCGCAGTATATGCACCAAGACCACTCGCTGATGCCGCCCCCATCGTTGCGATAGATGCCGCGATAGCCGCCGGAGTCCACGCAGCCAAAGCCGCAGCACCACCGGCAACAGCTGCTGATGCGTTCGCCGCCTGAGTGGCAACGCCTAATGTCTGGCCGAGGATGAAGTTTTTAGCCATCTCCACGCCAACCTGAACGATAGAGTTGACCACACTGTTAAGCATGGTGTTACCCAGCGACCTCGCTGCATCACTCCAGCTCATGGTTTGTGTGATAAGGCCGGTGATAGCGTTGGACGCGTTCCCGGAGAGGGAATCAACCGCGGATGTAATCATGTCATAACCAAGACTTTGCTGACTCAGTAACTGCCACTGCGCCGCAGTCCGCTGCTCGTCATACTCTTTGTTGGCCGCATTCATCAGCGCCAGCCCCTGCTGTTCGGTGATAACACGCTGATTCATGTAATCCTTAATCAGCGCCAGTTTCTGAGCGTGCTCATTTTCCAGCGCCTGAACAGGATCAACCTGAGCCGCCATTTCCTGAACAGGAGTGACAGCAGATTTCGCATTTATCTCCGCCGTTTTTCTGGCGTGTTCCGCTTTTAATTCAATGCTGCGTTTCTGATACTGCTCCTCGGTGATGAGGTTACCTTTCAGTTGCCGCTCAAGCTGTTCACCGGCCAGTTTCATATCCTGATCGGCCTTTGCCTGCGGGCTCTGCTCAAAGGCTTCTTTGCGGTCTTTTATCCTCTGAGTGAGGTCGTATTCCTTACCGGCAAGTTCAGTTATTTCGGCTACCTGTGCTGCATTAGCCTTTGACCCAAGCTTCTGCACTGCCTCAAGGATTGCTGCCTCACGGGAAAGCCCTTTAGTTTCCAACTCTGCAACCTTCGTCGCATTAGCAAGGTCAGTTATCTTCTGTTTGAGCTTTTCGGCTTCTGTGGCTTCTTTTGCTGCTGCGCTGGCTGCTTCTTTCGATGTGCGAACTGTTTCCTTTTTGGCATCAGCAAGATCATAACTTCTGGCTGCTTCATTCTCTATTTGCTGCATTTGAGTCGAGTCAGCCTTGACTCCTGCCTCTTCAGCTTTCTGCTTTGCGGTGGCGATAGCCCTCTGACGATCATCTGTTATTGCCAAGAGCTCATTTTGCTTGCGAAGATTTTCCAGTAACTTATCGCCATCCTGACTGCGCTCAACAGTCAATGATGTTGCGTTAAATCTCTGCTTTGCCCTTGTGGCGTCTTCAAGATTTAACCCGTACGCTTTAAGTGCTGCACTGGCATTCGGCAACACAGAGCCGGATTGAGCCTTGAGAAGATCAGCGCCTTGCAGTAACTCACCGTTGAGTTTCGCCTGCATCAGTCCTGTTGAGTTTAATGTGCGCGAATACTCAGTTGTTTTTGTATCTAATTCAGCTTGCTTTATCTTTATTTCATTGAGTATTTTGGCTCTGTCACTTTCCGCCCCGGCAAGGCTGTAGTTCCTTTCCCCTGCCTTTTTGTACCTCTCATTCAGGCTGTCTATTTCGCTGCCAAGCTCTTTAATTTCATCTTTTTGAGTAGACATATGCTGAGTGGCTTTCGCTATCATTCCCTCAAGCTGAACGCGGTTCATGCCCTGCATTTTTTCCGTCAGTCCCTCAAGCTCATCAGCAAACTTTGATGCCTCCTGTCTGGCCTCTTCCGTTTTCTGGAAAAAGTAATAAATCGCAGCACCGGCCAACATGGCGGCACCTGCCGGTCCACCTATCGGCGCAAGCAACCAGTTCATGGCTTTCAGTGCATTAGCCATTGTCAAACCAGTAGCGGCCACCCTGGCCTGAGATGCACTCAGTGTATTGTTCGCCTGCGCCGCAATGGTGGCTGCATTGCTGTACGCTGTTTTCAACCTTGTAACGTTAGCCAGCGCTGTAGCCTCTGCCGCTGACCCTCTGGCGACCTGATATTCTGCCCTGGCAAGATTTAGCGCTGACATTGCCGCGTCTCTGTCTGCCACTGTTTTTCTCACAAGCACAGCTGCCGCATCGCGTTCAGCCACTGCCGCCTGTCTTGATGCGGCCGCACCAGCCATTGTGTCACGAGCCTTTTTAACTTGCGCAGCACCGGCCAGCGCCAGTGCCCCGGCGTACCTTGAGCCAATAACCCCGGCAGCAATAACCAGAATATTTGTCAGAGAATCAAGGTTTTCACTTACCACCACCACTGAGTCATTAAACCCGCCTATGAACGACTGAACAGTCGATGAGTTACCGAAAAACTTAGTGATGTTATTACCAGCCTCCTGTAATGCCTGAGACATGGTTTGCGTTGTTTTGGCGAACTCAGCCCCGATTGAGCTACCTTGAGACAGAAGACCGTTAACCACCACGTCAGTCGTCAGTTTTCCTTCTGCCGCCATTGCGCGCAGTTGCCCGATACTGACACCCATGGAGTCAGCAAGCGCGACCATCAACCGGCTTCCTTGTTCGGAAACTGAGTTAAACTCCTCACCACGCAGCACTCCGGACGCAATACCCTGCGACAACTGAATGATGGCATTTTCAGCTTCCTGAGCGGTGGCACCGGAAACAATGAAGCCCTGGTTAATAATGGTTGTCAGTTTCGCCAGATCTTCCGCTGATGTGTTGTACTGACGTGTTCCGCGCTCAAGTCGTGCATACAGTGTCGCAGTGGCATCAAGGCTTGACCGGGTGTCCTGAGAGATATTGAATACACGTTCAGTCACTTCAACTAACGATTCACTGGCACGGACAGAGTTCGATAGTTTGTTGTTAAGAACTGTCCACGCTTCAGCGTAACTGGCAACAGCAGAAGCAGATAAATACGCAGTCAGTGACGCAGCAACCCGCGACAGCGAGGCCATTGAGCGCTCAGTGCCATTGACGGCGGTTGTTGTGCGGTCAAATCCACCTTCCATGCTCCGCAGCCGCTGATCCAATTGACGTTGCGATGTCAGCAACTGCGCAACATCCATTTGCACCTGATATACGATTTCACCGACGTTTGCCATTTACCGGCTCCTTAAAATGAAAAACCCCGCCGGCTGGCAGGGTTCTTTGATGTTTATTTTATTGTGTTAATTCAATAATCCTGTTTTTGTTTCCATAACCGAATCTGATAATGAATACGTATCAACTACGCCATTCTTGAATATAACAATGAGCTGCTTTGTTTGCGTATCAGCACCACCATCAAACAAGCCATAGAAAGGAATAAATGACGTTCCTTTAACCTGTGTGTTTGCCAGTGTGTAAATCCACTGCTCACTTTGTTCAGCATTGAAGGTTGTCATCCCAGGAGCGCCAAACAATTGACGCACTTCATCTTTTGTAGTTTTACCTTTTACAAGTTTTGACTGCACTGATTCCTGTGACTCATTTTTAATTGAATGATTGCCAGCAGAAGCACAGCCACCAAGAACAACAGCCGCAAGAACCAAGCCTGTAATAAAAATCTCCTTCACATCCCCACCCTCAATAATTAGTTTCCCTCATGTTAATCATCTGGTGGTGCAAAGGAAAGCAAAAAGCCTCAGTTAAGAGGCGGCGTGTGATCTGAATTACAAGGCCGTCCGTGGCCTGTGGGTGTTAGAATAATTTTGCAATATTCACATTATGAACCGCTTTCCATGCCGCAGCCGGATAGGAATTCGCTTTCCCGTAGCGCTCATCAGGGACAGATAAAACCTCTGCTCCATTGTCGGCGCACCATTTCTTGAGCGGATGCCATTTGAATTTTGTTTCGGTCATATTCTCAACCGCCAAAACCGTAGCGTGTTTTTTGCAGGCACCAAGTTTCGCGGCGAGAGCATTCTTTTCACGCACAGCTACCGATGCCGTAGCCATTGCTGTAGCTTCACGGCGGCGGCTAATCCACGCTTTTGTTTCTATCGCCTGGTCACGCTGGGCGTATGCAATTTCTTTTTCTTCCTCCGCCTGAATCACCATCAAGGCCAGGTCTTTTTTGCTTATCAGATCTGCGTTCTTTCTGCGGGAATTGAAGTAGGTTTCTTCCAGCAACTCGAAGTAGTCCCATGCCTGATCTGTTTCCAGCATCTTGGCGTGTCGTGATGCTCCGCGCTCAGTCCAGAGTGTTAATTTAGGTGTTCGTTTATCAACTAACCCTCTTAAAGATGGTAAGTTCTTTAACTCTTTTAATTCATCACCCTGCACAATAAAGTAATGCTTACCCTCGACAAAGCGACTGTCATTTCTGATAAAGTTATTTTGAATATTTTTTACTTCCGCTCCGTACCCCACCGCCAGTGATTCAGTAGTGATTACCTTCTGATCACGGTAATAGACTTCAGGAACCGTAAAGCGACTTTGCGTGACAACTGCATTATTGTTTGCTAATGTAATTTGACTCATGAAACTTCTCCATCATGGTTAAGTTTGGGAATTGCCAACAGTTCGCACCTGTTGGCTTTTCTGTTTTTAGTGGCATCCGATATGCCTCTTTTTAAATCCGCCATATACCAATCCTTTTTCGTTTCCTTCAAAAGTTACGTTCAATCCCCCTGTTTTGGCTCCCCATTTAAAATTATCCTTGAGTCTTTGCAGCATTTTCCCTGACTCTGCAAAAACATCCTCCATGCTGACAGTGGTTTCAGCTACGTTGTACAGTGCATAAATACGAGCCTTTGCACCTGTTACATCAAAACCATCAGCTTCTAACTGGTCGAGTAACGCCAGATCTGGCGCTGGGTTTCTTTCATCGAGCAACCGGCGCGCTGTTAACCAGGAGTTCTGGAATTTACGGTCATGCACATCAGCGGACTCAATCGGGTAGTGATAGTGGAACGCTGGCGAATGATTACCGAGTTCAATTTCCCGATCCAGAATATCCAGTACCCACTTACGGAATTGTTTGGCGACCGGCGTTGATGCGAACATCGCTATCAGGTGTGCGCCGCGCAGTGAGAAAAGACGGACAACCATATCGACTGTACCGGTTTTTCTAACGACCCTCATTTTGAGGGGCGTTGTCATTGCGTTGGTAAACTCATCAGCGTTACGCGAATAAAGCTGGCTGATTGCATCCGTTTTCTTATAGCCAATGGCCTTTGCCAGTTCCGCAGAAGTCAGCCACACCTGACCATTTTCAGTAACTGGGTTAAACGTGAAGTTCTGGAAAGTTAAGTCTGTTTTCGCTACACTGCTCATGTCACTTATTCCTGTCGCAAGGGTATTTGACGTTAAGGCCTCATTCGATTCGCTCGGGTGGGGTCTTTTCTCTTTATTGAGCATTTTTTCTCTGCCCTTCCACTCTGTTTTTTCTATCAATTAAAATTTTCACTAATTCTGCATTTAGTGACCGCGCATTGCTGTCAGCCTCATTCTCATACCACTCCCGAACCTCAGTAGGCATCCGTAAAGGGTACGGAGGGATTCTACTTACCTTTTGATTCACATGGACTCCTTTTGTGTTGGTTAAATCATACGTCGTTATGATAATAGTGATCCATATGGATTCCCTTGTCAAGTTGCATTCCGGATTATAGACTCAAGAAAATGAATCATTCGGAGTCACCATGAGCAGAATAGCCCCTTATCCACTGCGTATGCCGCCAGAGATGCGAGAAAGGTTAGAAATGCAAGCCGAAAGCAATCACAGAAGCTTGCAACAGGAAATTATTTATCAGTTAGATACCATGCATCATATAGATGCAGTGCTAGATGGTGCTTCACTCAAGGGTGATAGCTACAGTAGGGTGATGATCTTATTAAGAGAATATAAACTCGCCTCTCACCTTGCGGGCGAGGTTGAAAGATTGAAACACCAACTGTCTTTACTTAGCAATAGCGTAACAACACCTGAATCTGACAAGTTCATAGAAATTGAGACCCAGGCTAACATAATTAAAGAATCTGTAGATAAGATACTAAAGCAGATACCTTTCAGGGTGTCTGGGATTTCGAAAAAGAAGTAACTCATTGATGGACTGCTTCCATTTCCTGTTGATCAACAGGCGGGAGCACTGAAAAGGTCGATACATTCACTGATTGCCAGCATAAAAAGACGATAATACAAATATATAAGGAGACTTTAATGAGTGATTTTACTGGGATTTATGTTAGATATTTGTCTAATGGTGATATTGATTTTATTCAGGTTGGAGATCATCTTGGGTATGAGACTCAATACACAGAAAGTGAATACATCGCTAAAGGTATTCTTCCACCTATTAACCAACTTCCTGATTTTGAAACATATAAAAAACAGCAGCCTTAACCACCTTTCCTGCTCACCAACCGACGCTTACCCTTAATCAGATCATCATTACGGGCATCGTCGGCTTTGGTGATGGCTTCATACTCATCTTTCGTGAAGCCTTTTTCATCCGGATATTTCGCTTTCAGCATCATCACAAACTCAGTCATTGTGATTTGCTCCGCTTCACTGCGGGTGATGCTGAAATGCACACGGGCGGCACTGATGTAATCGACGGCGTGGAACTCGTCGGAGTATTCGTCTTTACCTTCGTTGCGCTGGAGTTTGCGCACCTTAGCTTTACCGATAATGCCGTGGGTCATCAGCTCGCGCGCCAGCAGGATGATATCGCGGTAATGCATAGCACCCTGCCGGTACACCATGCCTGATTTACCTAGTCGCCATTCACCGATAACTTCGGAACAGTCATCGTCACAACATGCCTGCATCACGTCCATTGCGGTCGATAAAATACTGCGCCCATACACCGGCTTATTTAACAGCGTAATCAGCCATTCAGGAACCACTCCGTAAGCGTCCACAGCAGACGTAATAATTTGCTGTACCTCTGCGCCATTTAATCGTGTAAATGCACTCACGATCTCTTTGGGCGCCCCGATTCGCGTCATAGCATCCAGTGACGGGCGGAACAGGTAATCATTTTCGGCAGTGGATATCACCATCTCGCCGTATTCTAAACGCGGTGTCATATATCCTCCTGAACATTATCAAGGGCACCCTGAGATGCCCTTTGTAATATTTAGGCCGCAGTGACTGTAACGACACACTTCGCCGTCTTGCTTCCATCTTCTGATGTGACAGTAATATTCGCGGTACCGGCGGCGACACCGGTGACAGTGACGACATTCAGCAATTTACTGACGGTAGCGAAGTTAGGCTTATCGCTGACCACTTCGTAATTTTTGTTTGTCGCATCAACCGGATTAAATCCGACCGTGAATGTTGCGGTTTCACCGGCTTTCACAGTCAGTGTCGCTGGATTGGCTGCGATGCTCTGAACCGCGACTTCTTCCTGCAACCACTCAAAGCTGTCAGCATCTGCGACTTTCAGTTCACCGGAATACGTGGAGATTTCTTTGGTCGGGAACTCCATCGACCATGATGTGAAGTTCATATACCCCTGAATCACATCACTGCCATCACCTTTCATGTCGAGCTGCACCCAATATGACGGCTGACGGCTGGCCTTGACTTCAGCAAGGATTTCTTTGGCAATATCAAAAGCAGACGTGGAGCCATCAGCACCTTTGCGCTTCAGCTCACCATCAAACTTAATGGTTAAATCCAGACCGGTCACGATAGCCTCGGTCAGCCCTTTTGTGTCGTCTGCTTTGGAAGTAACCGTTTCAGTACCGTAATCCAGCCCTTTACTGGTCAGTGCGCCGAGACGCAGAAACGCTGACTGTTCAGGAACCGTACCCGGGCAACCTGGCGCGATGCGGAGAATTCCCGCATTACCCATCACCAGGCCTTTATCATCAGGGCATTGTGCCATGTTTTAACCTCTTTATTTGCAAAAATTTGCTGTACCTCTGCGCCATTTAATCGTGTAAATGCACTCACGATCTCTTTGGGCGCCCCGATTCGCGTCATAGCATCCAGTGACGGGCGGAACAGGTAATCATTTTCGGCAGTGGATATCACCATCTCGCCGTATTCTAAACGCGGTGTCATATATCCTCCTGAACATTATCAAGGGCACCCTGAGATGCCCTTTGTAATATTTAGGCCGCAGTGACTGTAACGACACACTTCGCCGTCTTGCTTCCATCTTCTGATGTGACAGTAATATTCGCGGTACCGGCGGCGACACCGGTGACAGTGACGACATTCAGCAATTTACTGACGGTAGCGAAGTTAGGCTTATCGCTGACCACTTCGTAATTTTTGTTTGTCGCATCAACCGGATTAAATCCGACCGTGAATGTTGCGGTTTCACCGGCTTTCACAGTCAGTGTCGCTGGATTGGCTGCGATGCTCTGAACCGCGACTTCTTCCTGCAACCACTCAAAGCTGTCAGCATCTGCGACTTTCAGTTCACCGGAATACGTGGAGATTTCTTTGGTCGGGAACTCCATCGACCATGATGTGAAGTTCATATACCCCTGAATCACATCACTGCCATCACCTTTCATGTCGAGCTGCACCCAATATGACGGCTGACGGCTGGCCTTGACTTCAGCAAGGATTTCTTTGGCAATATCAAAAGCAGACGTGGAGCCATCAGCACCTTTGCGCTTCAGCTCACCATCAAACTTAATGGTTAAATCCAGACCGGTCACGATAGCCTCGGTCAGCCCTTTTGTGTCGTCTGCTTTGGAAGTAACCGTTTCAGTACCGTAATCCAGCCCTTTACTGGTCAGTGCGCCGAGACGCAGAAACGCTGACTGTTCAGGAACCGTGCCGGGGCAACCGGGCGCGATACGGAGAATTCCCGCATTACCCATCACCAGGCCTTTATCATCAGGGCATTGTGCCATGTTGTAACCTCTTTATTTGCAAATAAAAAAGGCCGCATAAGCGACCTGTTTGAAGTGTGTTTGTTCAGGATGTGCAGCGGAAAGCCAATTGCATGATGAACCGGCCCTCTTCTGTCGGTACCGGCTTAGGCATGCCGCCAAGGTTGTAAACTGAGTTGAGTTCGCAATCGTCAGGAAACTCGGATACGAAACTGAGAATGTCTTTCGCCCTGGTTAACACCGGCTCCGGATCGTTCTGTGCAGATACCAGAATCAGTATTACATTGTCGTCAGCGCCAAGGTCAGCAAATCTGCCGCTGCCGCCGTCAGGCTGAATGACGGCATATTGCTGAGTGCGTGAATCTGGTTCTTCCGTCCACGTCAGGTACTGAACAGTGAAATCATCCAGCAGGCCGACGCGGTTCAGATAACGCTCAAACGCTTCGTGTATCATATGCGCATCTCCTGACGCATGGCTGTCTCAATCTCTTTACGTGAATCCTCAAAGCCAAGCCGCAGGAACTCTTTTCGCGCAGTGGCACGACGGAATGTCTGCTTAACTTTCGGATCATGTACAAATACCGCGTAGTTGGCAGAATACCCGACACGACCGGTAACGCGGGTGCCGTTCACTGTGATTTCACGGAACTGAGAGTTGATAAGCGTTGATGTGTCGATAGGCGTGAACAGCGTGGCCTGAGCGCCACCAATCAGCATTGCAGCCTGTATTGCGCGTGTAACTTTGCGCCCTGTGATATTGCCGACCAGTGCATTGATATTGGCGCTGACATCTGCGATACCTCTGATTTTCGCTGCCATATCACACCGCCGTTATCAGGGTGTAGTCGTCCGCTATGTGCTCGAATACATCCTCATCACGTTTGATGAATTTGATTTCGTCAGCACCGGCAGAAACCGGATCACCTGAGTGCTTGCCGATAGCGATAAAGTCACCTTTCTTCGCATCAGCGTACTCAGTCCAGAACACCAGTTTGATAGTGATTTCAGAGCCGATATCAATCTTTCCGCCCTTAAGCTCACTCCCATAGCCACACAGAAAATGGACCGGTTCCGAAAATTCGGGCTTACCGTATCTGTCCTTTCCGGCAAGCCCCCACAACGTAGCCCATGAGGTATACGCCCAATTAGCAACTGAACTCATTGATACCCCCCGACCACACCGAAGAAGCCAACCGTTTTGCTCGACAACGGCAAATCAGAGAGACACCCGGCACTGTCCCATGCGCGGATCTGGTTCAGCAGATAATCAGTACCGGCAGAATCATATGCGAAAGAACGGGACGCCCCGTTAGGAGCGCTCTGTGATGATATCTTTCGTGCGCCAGACAGCGAGGCCAACCGCACAACGGTGTAAATAAGCAGCAGTTTCTGCGTGGTTTCGTCGTAGTTGGCTTCGAGACATCCGGACTTTGCATTAACCTGACTCAGTAACAGCGACAGCACAGAATCAGGCAATGTAAACCCGAGTTCCGCAATCATCGGCTTTACGTCATCAAGAGTTATCTGCATTATTTTTTACCGTTAGGTTTTGCCTTTGGCTGTTCAGGCTGTTCATAATCGTCGTTACCAGGCGATGCTACTTCAATATCACCAGATGAGATAATTTCAACCAGACCGGCCTTTCCCCATTCTTTCGCGCTTTCATCTGACATTGTCAGTTGGCTACCGGCTTCCACATGCTGGAAACCGGCACCGGCGAAGAAGTTATTTGAAACGACTTTTACCAGTGCCATAAATCCCCCTTATGCGCCTTTCGCGTGAACGACTGAGAAGTGACCGACGATGTCCTGCTTAACCATCAGACCGGCAGCGCCCCATGTGCGCCATACGTAATCTGAGTTATAGAACTGGCGCGGGTCTGCGACAGTACCAAACGCCTGACCGACAATCGGAGCGATAACACCGGCACCCAGTGGGATGATCAGCATTTCATTGCCTTTCAGCTCGTAATCTTCTTTGATGTCTTTGATGCCGGTGATTTTCTTCACTTCGTCCAGAATGGTGCGGGTCTGGTTAACGTCGAAATACACGCTTTCCCAATTCGACAGGATTTCACCTGACACATACCAGGTCTGCTCACCGTATTGCAGGTTTTGCAGTTTCAGCACATCACGCAGTTTGATGATTTCGGTGCGGATTTTCTTGCCATCCTGCTCAGTGGCAAAGTTCACCGTCAGTGTCACCTGGGCTACGCGCTCATCAGCACGAAGGCCTTTCCATGACTTGCCGTCAAACTTGATGAAGTTACCTTCGGAATCACGGAAGCCGTTCCAGATGAAATCAACGTATTTGCGGCGGACCGTATCAACAGAATCAGACTGCGCATCGGACAGAGATGCCAGCGCGGAACCTTTCGCGAAAATCGGGTCACGGAAGCCGAACTTAAAGCCGGTATCGTGAATCGGCACCATCGTACCGTCGAAGGTGAAAGCACCGGCATCCAGCAACGCACCAATCTGACCGGACATTGACGTATGAGCAATGCCACCGCTGCCTTTGCGGGCATATTCATACACGGATTCTTCCAGACGCACGGAGCGGGAGAGAGCCATCAGGTCATTCAGCAGGGTAAACTCGGTATTTGGCTGAAACTCGGACAGAACAGTCTGGTCGTATGCTTTATACAGGCGGCGGATGTCATCAACTGCGTTAGCGGCGTCAACTTTGATTGCGCCGTTACCGCGTGAATTGGCACGGATAATGAACTCAGCAACTGCCTGTGCAGATGCATCGCGGGCAATCTGTAATTCGCCAAACTGCGCCGTGTTTGCTTCAAGGTTGCCGGTTTCGGTCGCTTTTTTGGTTGAAAAATAAAACATTCAGCTCTCCTTACTTGATAACAACGCGAACCAGATCACCCGCCTTTGCGGTCAATTCGGTATCTTCTTCGATAAATGCACGAACAGAATCACCTTCAGCGGCAGCTTTAATCTGTCCATTGGAAATCGCCACCGGCTGGCCTTTTTTGTATGTGCCGGCAGCGGCGCGTACGTTCAGGAACATCCCCTGCAATGGCTGGATTGCTACAACCCAATCACCGGCCTTCAGGTCATCATCGACGCCTTTACAGCGCAGATAATCCATGTTTGCCACGTACAGGATCGCTGACTCTTTACCATCAACGGAGGCTTTGAACTCGCCACCATCAAAGAACCCGATAGTGCCTGGCTTGGTGTCTGCCGCTGCCGCGCCCTCACGATTTAACAGCGGGTTAGGAAAGATACCGCCAGCATGGATCACACGTTTTGTTTTGTTCGCCATTTCGTTTTACTCCGGCATTTCTGATACTGAGGTGGAAGAGTTCTGCTGAGAATGGAACGAGCCATTCAGCCCCTGAACCGGTGTGCACTGTGCATACAGCTCTTTCAGCGGGTCGCCGTCCAGCGCATTCACGGCTGCTTCTGACATGGTGAATTTGGCTTTCACTGCTTCACGCATGGCTGATTTTTCTTTGTCCGCGTTTGCGTTTAGCTGACTTTTAAGTGCACTGATTTCATCGGTTAGCGGCTTGAGTGCGGCATTTACTGCTGCGGTGACATCATCGGAGTTAGTTGTCTTCTCCTTTTTGTTCTTTTCTTCCTGCTCTTTTTTCTCACGCGCCGCTTTCTCTTCAGGCGTTTCTTCGCTTTTGGATTCATTGGCGATCATCTGGTTGTACGCATCCATCAGTTCAGCATCGGATTTACCCTCTATATCGATGCCGTTTGCCTTCAGCGCGTTTGTGATGATTTGTTTCATCGGGTCGTTTTCCTTATTGGTTTTTACTTCGTACTCTGTTGGCTTGCGCACAACTTCAATGGGTTCACCGACAAGTTCAGCTGCGCCGTTGTCGTCAATGAGGTATTTTTGCTGGTAGGTTTTACCGGATTTGTAGTAGATGAATTTGTCAGGCCAGACTGTTTCCGGATAAGGCCAGTCGTCACCGGATGATTGCTCTCTCAGGGCATCGCGCAGTGCTTTATGGATATCCTCGAAAGAGAAGTTAGAGCCGTTGGTAAAGAAGAATTTCACCTGGCTGAGAATGCCCGCTTTCGTACAGTTTGCCGCATCAACCAGGCTGACATTTTCAATACCGCATTTCTGCCCGTCAGCATTAACGAACATTCCGACACCATCCTCGGGTGTGGCCGCGCCGGGTTCACTCGCCGGAAGAATGGCGATGTGGTCAAAGTGCATGTTTCTGGCTACCCATGTATACGGCTTACCCTTTGACTTGCCTTTGTTCTGCTCACGCTGTAACAGTAGTCCGGTGGAGACGTGGATCGGGTCCGTGCTGTTACCGGCAATGATGCCATCCACGCGGGCAAGAAATTCCTTCCCTTTCTCTGTGGCATCAGCAAACCGGCGGTTGACCTTCACGTCCATAACGACTCTTTCACCATCTTTGCGGACATTTTCAGCCCATGCACCGATGTGAAACTGGTTTACTGCTCTCGGCGTGTCAGCCGATACGTAATCTGTGCCGATTTTTGGATGTCCGTACGGGCACTGCCGCCCCTCCATCGACTGAAAGCTTTTGTTAATTTCGCTGGCCGGATATAGCCCCCCGTTCATCACAACGTCATCAACGACAGGCACAACGCCGCGAATGACGATATGCTCGTCACCGTCGATAGTTTCAGTTGAGATATTGGAGGAGTTGATAGCCAGCGATTTAACATGAATACCCGAAAGCTTCATGTAGTGGCCTCTTTGTTGATTTTAAGGCAATAAAAAACCACCCGAAGGTGGTTTGATTTATTGTAAGTCCAAATGTGTATATCCGTCATCTTTTAGGACGCAATATATATTTTCAGCGATTCTACGTTCAATGATTTCACGGGGTGGGTACCATTCACCTTTTTCTGGTTTGTAACTTTCATCCCAGTGTTCGCTGCATGATAGGCTTTGCGGCCTATTAGGGGCTACGTGATTGTATACTACGCAGCCAGTAACTTTTTTTGTTTCATCGCAATAGCTAAATTTAATCTTTGCTTTCACTTTTTCAAAATCAATTTTCATTTTCACCCCTGCCTGAACTCTTCCATCCATTTTTTTCGTGTTCAAGTTTATCAATAATGCCTTTGTTGTAAATCGTCCCGTCGTCATTCAGTAATACCGGCTGTGTCGCGCAGTAGCAGTTAAACCGGTTGCCGCCGTCGGCATAGAATGCTTCGACTTCTTCGACAGTGAACACCTTGCCGTGTCGCGCCGCATGCCAGCTGCGCGTAGTCGGCTTCAGTGCAGATAACCACAGCAGACCGGTGCGCAGCCCGAGCCGCTCACTCGCCCATGTGGTTTCGTTCCAGTTTGCACGGCGTAACGCGCCTACCTGCTCTGTCTGAGCTATGCGCTTTGCATTGCTCATTGAGACATCCAGCCGCTGACTAACGATTCTGGCTGTTTCTCTCGGATTAACACCTCTGGCTATCGATGTGCCGATGATGTTCGAAAGGTCGGCACGGGCGGCATCAGAAATACCCCTCCAGTCGCTGAACGTTGAGATAAACGCGGCGGCTATCTGGTTCTGATACGCAGGCTGCGACATCAGGTAAGTGAGCGTGGTCTGTGATGCATACACCTCTGACTGTAACGACAGGTTGGTATACGCATTCAGTGTGCCGCGGTCATACTCCGCTGCGATATGGCTGAACGCCCACAGGTTTTCACTCCCGCCATCAAGCAGATACTCATCCAGAATAGATTGCAGTCGCTCAAGGAAACGCGCGTACTCATCAGGCCGCTCAGCGAGGTCATACGAATAAACACCAGCGTTAACCCTGATAAGCGAGTCAGGTTCGTTCTGTGCGTTTTTAGCGAGGATATAGCTGTAGAGTGAGTTCTGATTTCGTTCTCTGCCGCTGAATGACAGATCGAACAGTTGGCGGAGTGCTTTTTTCAGTCCGTGATACCGGTTTTCAATATCGCGGTACATCTTTCTGACATGCTTTCCTGACTGTGTCGGGTCCGCCTTATTCCTCGGTATTATCGGCGACCCTGTTCTCTGGTTCTTTATCATCAGTTAACGGGTCTCCTTTGGGACCGGTTTCCGGTGGTTCGGTATTCTCAAACTCGGTAAGAGTCGGATATTCACCCAACGCCCTGATTTCGTTCTCCTGGAATACCGAATGACCGAATGCCTGTTGCGTTTTAACGGCGATATCGGCGGCTTTGTTCATCGAGTCGATTTTCTCAGCCTTACTCGGTGCCAGTAAGTCAGACCAACTTACGGTAATCTCTTCTCTTGGCTCAATAACGCCGAGAGTCCAGAATCGTGATACCACGGACTCAATCACTGATTTCAGGAATCCTGTGCGCCGTGACATGCACGTTTTAGCCCAATCCTTCATGTCCTCTGTTGATGCCCGCTCACCGGTAATTTGACCAATCAATACCTTAACCGGCATATTGATTGAGGCAGCGAATTCAGACAGTGCGGTACGCCATGTCGGTTCAGGATCAGCAGGTGCAACGGAAAGCACACTTGCCGTTCCTTCCTGCATCATCACTGATGCGTCAATGCTCTCGTTCAGCCTGCGAACCTGATCATCAAGTGCATCGGCCAGGCCATCCATATTGGTGCCTAATGCCTCCGCCAGGCGCTGGAAGTCGGTTTCTTTGCTGAACGCATAGTTGAGCTGACGACTGGCGTTTTTCAGGAATCCTTCAGCGCTGCCGCCCGATACCTTTTCAGCATCAATGAGTTTGTTGTAGCCTTTCCTCAGTAACGGGGTACCGGATGTTAATTTTCCGTCTGCCGCCCCTTCAGCAAGGATGATTACGCGATCAGGGTGAATATCAATAATCCGCCCTGGAGATCCATCTGATTCCTTACCGACATGCAATTCTGTAAATGAGTACAGAGCAGGATAGCCGTAATCTTCACTAGTCTGGTCTTCATTCCAGAGCCTCACATCAAGCTGCTCTTCCCACGCGGGGATCATGCGAATAATGGCTTTATCTTTCAGGCGGGAAACCACGGCTCTGTCGACCGGCTCATCCCATTTTCGACCGTCACGCAACTGAATGATCAGCCCGGAATACCGGCCGACAAGGTTACGCTTGTCAGCCTCTTTGATTTGCTCCCAGTGTGATTTAAGCAGCTTGTTCAGCTTGCTATCCCAGTCAGTAGAGCCGTCCTGATCTGCCTCTTCGTCACCTTCGAATATTTCAGGAACATCAATCCAGCAGCCGGAGATATACCGGTCCACCGCTGCACCGCCCAAAGCGTTGCGGTCATATGCGTTGTAAAAATCATAAAACGTCAGCACTTCCGGATAACCGAACTCACGCCAGATGCGCGGGCGCTTTGTGTTTCCGGTTCCGATACCGCCGGTTGCGTATGTCATTCTGGATCTTGCTACCGCACTGATAGCGTTATTCACCGCCAATGACAGCCTGTCTCTGTTTACTTCCATTGTTGCCCTCATTAACGTTTACGAACCAGCATTCCTGCATTTCTGGTAGCTATCGGGAACTGCTTCACGATGTAATAACCGCCTGCATCGTTGGGGTGATCGTTATCAGCCGATTTATCAGGCTCTCCATTCGGAGCCCATACCTGTTGCTCAAGAGACTCTGTGTAGACCGGACAACGCTTAACATTCACCTTGTACCGCCGGTCACCGTTTGCATTACAGAACATGGCATTCATTGAGTTAATTCTGTCTTTAACCGGTGGGTTTGACGCATTGACGACCACGTTAAATCCGGCTTGCCGAAGCTGTGCCAGATCTGTTGCACTGGCGTTATTGGATTTTCTTGATTCCCCAGACGCATCAGGGTAGATGTAAATTTCACGTACCTTTTGATAATCACCATCTGCATACAGCCAGAACCGCTCTTTGATAATGCGGATCATATCCGGCGTATCGTAGGCATTGATGATTTCTGTTACTGCATGAGGCAATCCAAGGCGCAGTACATGAACCACACCAGCCATTTTCCCGACGTTAAAGTCCATTCCGATATACAGAGGTTCGCTTGGCTGTTCTTCTTCCTCGCTGTTATTCAGCTTGCGGTCAAAGGTGTGATAGATGGTACCGCTGGTCAGGTTTGTGAATTGTCCGCGCAGATATGCTTTGATTAGCTCTGGCGGGTAAGAGTCCATCAGTGACGGAATGTAATCCGCCGGCAAATTCTTTTCATTGTCGAACGTTGAAGCCTGCACCAGACCGTACAGTGTTGTCAGTTCCGGTTTATCGCGCACCGCTTTCACGAACTGCTGATAAACGAACTTAAACCCTTCCGGCGTGGTGGTGACATCAATGCCGTTGCGCAGCCCGTCAACCTTGTAACGCATACGGGCAATAATTTTACGCCATGCCTTCTGAGCTTTATCTGCCTTCATGACATCAAGCTCATCAATCAGCGCATTACCAATTTTGAATCCGACAATCGTCTCCGGCTTCTCCATCGACCGGCAGATTGTCGTTCCGCGATACCGCTTGCCTTCGTAAAAGTGAACCTCTTTATTGCTTTCGTTCACCTTTACTTTCAGCCCCCAATCGAAAGCAACCTCTTCGACAGTGGGGTAAAAAATGTCTCTGATCTGCGGATAGGTTGGCGCGAAGTACCCCTGATTAATTCTCGGATGCTCCCACATCCCCTTACAGATACCGCCGCACCCTACCCACGTCTTACCGGAACCGAACCCGGCAACGTATGCCCTGAACTTATTCGGCATAGCCAGAAATCGTGACTGAGGGATATTAAGGGTCGGCGCTATCATCTTCTCTGACCCTCGCGTCTACCACGTTGATGTTTATTGCAACCGGTGTCGGTGTATCGTTTTCATCATCCTCAGCCAGTTCTCGGCCAAGCTTGTCTGATTCAAGATTAATTTTGTTCGTTGCTGCTTTGCGATAGTTGGTATCTGCAATAATTTTAAGCAGGCTTTCTTTATCCAGACCAAGCGTTGATATGGTCCGTTCCAGTGACTCTATCCGGGCAATATTCCGGTCTAATGCCTGCTCAGTATTAACCAGTTGCCTCGCTATTTCACTGCGCACTTCTGCATCTTCAGCCGACTCAAAGTCAGTTCGCAATTTGCCAAGAACCTTTGTTACTGAAAGCGTCCTCGCACGGATAAAAAGCAACTCCTGAATTAAATCCAGTCCAGCGGCATCCTCAAATAACTCGTCAGAGTCAGGCATGTACTTTGAATATCCAGAGTGCTTAACTGCGGCTCTGTTACCGGGTGCAAACGGGGGATGATTTGTTACTTTGCGCTTTTGCGCATTGCGCACTGGTCGGGTTTCGGTTTGCGCACTTTGCGCACCTTTCTGCGCAGTTGGTTTTTTGATATACCTGCGAGCGGTTGCGTAATTCAACTCCTGAGACTCACACCACTCTTTCGGTGATATCCCTGTAGCGGCATGGTCAGACAGGAACTGTTTTTGTAGCTCGCTCCAGTCCGGCCTAGCCATAATTATTCCTTACTCTTTTCCTCAACAACCGGAATGTATATGATGTCGCTGATTTCATCCGGTGCGATATATGTCCATGAGCCATCCAGACCGGCAATGCCAATCAGACCGTTAGTAATGCGTGGCTCTTTCGTTGTCATCAATCCGTGATATGTCGTGCCGTCCTTTTTGGTTGCTGTGACTTCGTATTTTTCAGTCATGTTCGCCTCAGTTGATTGATGTTCACCATTTCTTCCACCACGGCAGGTGTCGCCGCATATGAGGGTGTCTTTATCCCGGTGTTACCGATTATTCTGGATGTCCACACGCTCACTGTGAGGAGTGGCACAGGTCGTGGCTAATGCGGCAGAGGAGATCGGCGGCTCGCAGGTAATAAAAAACCCGCCGAAGCGGGTTGTAATTAACTAATTTGATATTGCTCTTGCAATTAATTTAGCTGAATCGGAGTTAACAACAAAAAAGTGTCCCTCCCTGTAGCGAGCATCATTTTCTTTGCAAACAAGAATATTATCTGTGCACTCAAACTGATCGGCTGTGGCGTCATATATGATGCCATCAACAACAATCCAGTAATGATCACTGATAACCTCTCCATTAACAAGAAACTCTCCGGCTACATACCGACAAGGTACATCACACGATGCTAACTTGACAGCTATAGCCAAGCTAACTTCCCTGCACAGATGCTGACCTTCCAAAAGGGTTAATTCACTTCGTAAGTTTTTTATTTCCCTGCATATCTGTACTATTTCTTGACCTTTCATTTTTACGCCCATCCAATTCACATGACGTATTTTTAACATAAATCTCTATCAACGCCACTCGTAAGCGACGTTTGCAGAGTTTTATAAAATGACCGTTTCCACAACAATCATCTCAGTAACGTATTTAACAGCGAGGTCTTGCGCTTCCTGTTCTGTTTCTTCGTTAATCGGTTTGCCAAACATCTCACGGTTAACGCGCTCAACAATGCCGGAGATAGCGTCATCGTCTGGCATCGTGAAGCGAAGGTTAAGGTTGATGCGTCCAGTCTTCTTCATTTTCTCACCCATAAAAAAGACCGCTGGGCGGTCTATTCTGCATCAGTAAAAATTAACTTCGGCTGCGTCAGTGCAAGGATCTGATCATACTCAATGGAGAGTGCCTTTTTCTCTTTCTTGCGACTATGCATCATCTGACTACCCAGTCGACCTTTCAGCTCAGACTTAGCAGCCTTTAGTGCATGCCGGTGCTGCGCTTCTTCGCCTAGGTCTTTCCATCTGGTGATTTGCTCAGTCATCCAGTTAAATGCCTGGATAAATTTTATCTTAATAAGCATCGCTGCTTTGCCGGTGAAACTCATCACCAGAAGCATATAGCCGTCTTTCGATAACTTATACATTGGCTGGATATCGCCATTTTTATCAATGTAATCAGTGGGCTCAAAATTGAGCTCAGCAAATTCATCAGGGCAATCGCTGATTGTTTGCTTTATTTTTCTCAGTACGTTTTTGTGAGTTTTACCAAAATAATCAGCAATCTTTTTGCTGGTAGTGAATACCTGCCCATCAGATGCCATTACCATTTTCTGGAAATTAAACTCCGGTAGCACAATTGAAGTAGTCATGGTGCAAATCCTTATAGAAAAGCGAACCCGTTCACCAGAAATAACCGCCCCACAGAAACACCATTAACGGGATTTCTCAGGCTCGACTTTCTGTAAGGTTCTGTGAGTATTTTGATTGCGCGGTGAATGCGCCGGTGAAATGCGTAGAGTCGCAACCTTCGCCACGTTACCTACGTTGCTGGGTCACTACCGGCCTGTTCCCGGTGGTCAAGATGTGGATCATCCTCCTTGCCGATATAGTGCGTACTATATGAGGCTATGAGAAATCAGATATAAAAAAGCCCCGCTATTTAGCGAGGCGTTGCCTCATTATTTGACTAAGCATTATCCCAGGTAGTTTACCTGGTATTATTTCTCTAAAATCCGAGTATTCTGGAATGGCAGTTATTTAAAACTGTAAACTAATGTTATAAATCTATAACCTAAATACTATTTGAATATGCCATTAGCCTCTTTCATCTTAAGGGGCTTTTTTTCTTCTCCGCTTCAATTTCCCGTATTGCCCGCTTATCGTGATTGCAGTTGGCAATGTATTTCATAGCATCAGCCAGCAGCTCTACGGCACCACCGAACGTCAGATCATCCGATATCTCTACCTGCTCACAATCAGCGGTCAGTTGCGGCGGAAGCGGCACCACTGACGCGGGTATTAATTCCGGTCGCGTATCTGCGCAACTCACTGACAGCATCAGCGGGAACAGGAGCAACAGCACATTCACTGTCTTTGAAAACAGTTTTGATAACAGTCTTAACTTTGACATGCTCTGTGTCCTCGGCCCGTTTGGCTTTGATGTTGTCGAGTGCTGCGCGGTGTCTGATGGCAACAGCTGAAAGCGTAATGGTGTTTATCGTCTGCTGTGCTGACAACTGTCCGGACAACGTTGTGTTATTCACCTTCAGTTGCTGGTTATCCCGGTAGGTGTCATATGCCCACCAGGCAGCAGTAATAAACAGCGCGGCAATTACCGCTTCTTTCCAGTTCATGGCGCTTCACACTCATAGTGGATCACACCGTCCAGTGGGTTACCCGGTAGCGGCTTACAGTGATTCGGGAGTGAATACAGATAACAACCAGCCAGCAGGCAGGCCGTCAGCAGAATGACCGCGGCGATAATCAGCATTACAGGTTGCCGTGACATATCGCTTTCTCCGTTTCGCGTCGGTTAATCAGCCCCTGCCACTGCTTACCACCGGCAAACGTCCAACGCTTCATTTCGTCACAGGCACCGGCGATGTCACCGGCATTAAGTTTACGCAGCATCGTCGAACGCGAGAACGCGCCTGGACCGACGTTGTAGACAAATGAATAGATAGCCGCCCGGGTGTTGTCGTCAATCGACACTTTGATCAGCGGGTCAACCGCACGCCGGACTTTCGTCAGGTCGTCGTGCAGCAGCGCTTTACATTCAGCGTCCGTGTACAGTTTACCGGGCTGAATATCGCTGCCGGTATGGCCGTAACATACGGTGAGCACTCCGGCCACATCACGGTACGGTTTGTACTCCACGCCCTCATATGCGGGGATCAGCACCAGCGCACCAGCAATCGCACCGGCAGAACAGGCGGCCATTACTTTCTTATATAATCGGTTATTCATGATTCCCCACCCGTTTTACGCAGGAACTCTTTACGCTTGTAATACCAATTAACGGCAAACGTCCCGACAGTGCAGATAATGCCGATAAGTACCGCCCACTGATCCAGCGACATAACACCAAAGGTGGCAGCAATGAACCCCCACGCATAAGCAAAGGGGCTTGAGTATTTTTCTGTCATACGCATAGCTCACCCCCTTCCGGAGGATTTAGTTAATAGGGTGCCGCGCACAGTATCTCTGCGCTGATTACGTTTGCTTGTTCAGAATTCTGTGGCGGCGCGTTTGTTTATTAGTTGGATTGGATGCTGCATCGATGAATGAGGTATATTCAGCAATGCCGATTAATATCACCACCCACATAAAGCAGGTAAAAAATGACTGAAAATAAAGAAAGAGCGGCTAAATATTATATCGAGATAGTTAAGCCAACTGTCGATGAGTTTATGAATGACAAATGCAGTATTAGAAAAGGAATGCTGGCATCAATCACCATGAATCACATAATTGATTACCTATATGACGAAAGTTCAAAAAACGATGGTTTCAGAGTTTCGTCCTCCGAATGCGACGCTCTGAACACCATTAAAGATGTCTGCAATGCATCTAAACACTGTGAGTTAACAAGAGGAAAACCATCAATAAAATCATCAGACCAAATAACACAAGATGATGTCCCAGGATTATTTTCCGCTCCGTTTGGAACGGGTGGATTTCTTGACGCAAGTTATGTTTTCGTTAAACTTAACGATGAAATTAATGGCGATAAATTCAAATGCTTGCCGAATATAATAAAAGAGGCCGAAGATTACTGGGATAAACGACTTTCGTCATAAAATCACAAAATAAAAAGCCCTCCGGAGAGGGCTGTTATGCATGCTTCGACACAAGGCCAGTTTCCTGCCGGTGTGCGCCGTTTACTTACTTCCTCGCTCTGCATTCTTTCGACCTCTCAGCCGATGCGGTTCGAGTCCCAGCCCTGCGGCGAAGTGACGAACTAGGCGGGGTCGATAACAGGAGCCGCCTCTTTTACCCTGTTACCTGCTCTTGCCTTTAACTGCCGGAGCATATCACAAACTATACATCTTTTAGGCGCAAAGTATAATAGTTTTCTCCTATTAATTATTATCACAGACAAATAATTCTACTAATGACCGATAACCATGGAATAAATCACATCTTCAATGATGACATCCGCCCACCTGACCCTGCGCTTTGCTGAGTCAATATCTATCCCCGTCTCTCTGGATAATGATTCGAGAACATTTTGCGGGCTTTTGCGGTTCTTATATCGTTTAATAACCACATCACGAAGCGGGTTGTTCAGAGGAAAAGCTTTGTTGATACAAGATTCAACAGCGTCGGCGTCATCTTTTTCTTTGGCGAGTCGAAGTGCGCCGAGCGTTGATTTGTTTGGCGACACAATCTCCTTTACCTTTTCCAGTAGCTCGTTGCCGGAATATCCCTGCTTTTTGCAGTTACCAATGGTCACGCGGATCAGGGTGGCAGTTTCATCATCCCATTCGTCACGCGACATCAGCTTTCCGATAATGTTTATTCCGCAATCACCAGGCGCCTCATCCCCGCGGTAGTGCATTCCCCATAAAGTGAGAAGGTATCTTGCCTGAGGTCTGTCCGATTTATTTATCTTGACCACTGATCCGCCCCACTTATCCCTGAGTTGCTTTTCAGTCCTGAAGCATGACAAGTCTGTGAATGAGCCTCTTTTCATTGCCCTCTCCCCTGGTTGCCTTTCATCTTGGATTTTGTCATCAGCACACCGTTGTAGATAACGTGCATTTCGCACCGGGTATCACGGTGAAACTTCCTGACGGTGTTCCGGTTTATTTCCAGCTCTCTCGCCAGTGCAGTCATGTTTCCGTAGTGCTTAACCAGCATTTCTGGTATCGATGTGATTTCAGGTCGCATTCTTCAGCTCCTTCAGTTTCCGCCGGTACTCATCCCGGATCCGCTCGTAGTCCTCCCGTTTCCAC
>RWZD01000064.1_pt1 | contig 32474 bp, 52 predicted proteins | sample 2187771 | NCBI WGS metagenome assembly RWZD01 (sample SAMN10531866, study PRJNA481165) | viral metagenome | isolation source: viral particles purified by filtration and ultracentrifugation from about... | place: USA: Tennessee
CGTTGCTCGATGCGGATGAAAAAGAGAATATCGAAGAACCCGAAAACGCTGAATAAGCGTTATTTTTTATGCCCGAAAGTAGGTGACTAAATGAAAAAACTCCCCATTCGAATCATGACACGTAGATTCCAACTCATCGACGAAACCAAACGCTACGAGTCACTACAAATCACACGTAGCTGGCACGGAATCGGTGTCATGGAAATGCGTATCAATCGACATATTAAGAAGAAAAACGGCAAACGGGTTGCTGATGAATTTATCAAAGACCGAATCATCTTCCCGCATAATCAATTGAATAAGGCTTATATCATCAAACACCGTGAAATCGAGCTTGACGAAAATGGGAAGGCGACCGAGAACTGGATCATCCGTGCGCCATCATTAAAATCGTGGGTCGCTCAACGGTTCACGTATCCACCGTCCCATACGGCTTATGATTACAAACAAGCGAACGCGGAAACGGTCATGCACCATTACGTCAATAATAACCTCATCAATCCGGCTGATCCTAATCGACGCATGAGTGACATTGTTTTAGCGCCGAATCAAAAGCGTGGCGATACTGTCATTTGGCAGTCACGCTTTAAAAACCTTGCAGAAGAATTGAAAGAAATCAGCTTAGTTTCTGGTCTCGGATGGAATATCGAAGTGGACTTAGAGTTGAGAAAATTCGTTTTCAAAGTGCTTGAAGGCCGCAATTTGTCAGCGAATCAGTCTGTATTGCCACCGGCTATATTTTCTCCAGAGTTTAACACGCTAGGAGAAATGAAATTCACCGAGTCCGAATTAAATTACAAGAATTTCGCTGTCGTAGGAGGGCAGGGAGAAGGCGTAGACCGGCGCATAATCAATATTGGGGATTCGTCCGGTTTCGATCGACACGAACTATTTGTTGATGCCAGGGACGTTGCGGAAGAGACCGATGACGAAGATCCTCAGCCACGACCGGAACAGGATATCATTGCCGATTTGACGAGTCGTGGGCATCAACGGTTGAAGGAGCATGAATCGCAGTTGCATTTAGAGGGGCAAGCGCTCACCAAGTCACGATTGATATACGGCATTAATTATGATTTGGGCGATATTGTGACCACTCAGAATCGCGATTGGGGCGTCACGATGGACCCTCGAATAACCGAAGTTAAAGAAATTTACGAAGCCAATGGAAAAAAGATTGAATTGACATTTGGACAGAGTCGTCCGACATTGGAAACGAAGATTAAACAAGAACTGAAGAATGCTTCCGTAGATGTGGCAGGTGGTAGTAGTACGCCATCTGTTGTTGAGTGGGATCAGGTCCAAGGGAAGCCGACCAACTTGGAAACGACTTCTGGATCGCAATTAAAAGTAAATAAGCTAAAAGACGAAGCATTGACTGTGATTGGTCACAATATCGTCACGGATATAAGTAGCACAGCACTAAAGGCCGGGACATATCGTATGGATACCGCTCACACGGACAGGCATCCGGCGATTAGGGCACAATTGCCCGCTTCTGATAACAAAACCGGATTACTTCTTGTCTTTCCGTCGGGACATGGCTGGGCATCGACTCAAATCTGGGTGGGCACGTCAAGGAGAATGTATTACAGGGTTGCTATTAATGGAACCGTCTTTTCTGAGTGGTTACAAATTGCCACTAGGTAATTTGGATGACTCCTTTTCTGTTGTGTTGTATGATGACAGTTGAAAGAGGGGGATTCCTTGGATCTTTTAGCAGACCTAAATAGTATTTTACAGGCGAAGTTCAAGAGTTTGGGTTATATAACACAAAAAAACGACACACATAGCTTATTAACTAGTCTTTTTAATTTACAGGATAAAACTGTTAGCATAAAGAAAAGATCTGTTCATATTTCCGAAGAATTGAGAAATAAAGAGTTAAAAAAACCCTATGAAGATTATTTGAGGCAAGTAAGAAATAAGTTTAAAAACGGTAAAGACATTAACCCTTATTTAAGTAAAATGTCTATGGAGCCTAAGAAAAAAGATTTACTCCTATATGATTGGGGAATTCATCATCTACATCTGAACAATGAATTTGATGATAAAGGTTTTATTAAAAGGTCTGATTATCTTCTGTTTTTCATGTTAAAAGAAGAAGATGTTTATCTTATTGATGTTACTAAACATAAACTTGAAGATAGAACAGAGTTTTCACAACAAAATTTATTGAGAATAGTGAAGGGAAATTGGTCATATTTATTAGAAAATTTCAAGATGGAGGGAGCTATTGGGTTATCACAACAAATTGACGATAAAGAGCATTCGTTATTGAGGAATTCGGGAGTGTTCTTGATGGTTGAGATTGATGGCGAAGTGTTTTTCCCAATGGGTGGGGGGATATCTACTGCTAGAACAAATATTACTCACACTCGAAGGGCAGACTATATATTTGATGCCTTGAGAAATTTAGAACATGCATTAAGAATGCGACGGAATATATTAAAAGAAATTGCGAATGAATTTAATGTTTCAACAGTGGAGACAGATTTCAAATTAACTTTAGAGGATCAAACCTTTTTCGTAGTAGAAAATAAATTGGGTAATAAGGTAGGGGTAGTTAAAGGGCTATATAATGATGTGTTTGGCCACTTATTTGAATTGTGAATAACTTTAATAAATGCATTCGAGTTGCCAGGTAAGACTTATAAGTGAAAACGTTCATGGTATATTGATTTAAAGATAAAAGTTTTCCGAAAAAGAGGGAGTTATTATGATCAGTCTTAGTGGGTTATTGGAAATGTATGGATTGGACCTTTCAAAAAAGGTCAAGATCGTGCGTCATAAGGACGGGAGAGGTTCAGACGTTCACATGCTTCACAGTATTGGTCAATTAACAGTTTATCAAAGTTATCAAGAAAATGATGTTTTTAGCGAATGCGATTATATTGTATCTTTTCTTGGATTAGAGAATACCAAAGCTCAATTAGTAGGGGTTTATAAAGTTAAAGGAACACAGGCAGCGCATGAAGTTCCTTTACCTAATAACTTTTATTACCAAGGAAGATTTAAAGAAAATAGTAGATATTACTATGACTTGGAAGAAGTCCCAGGTTTTGAAGCGTTAAATGAACGGGTTATCATCGAATGGGGCTCTTCTGCGATTAGTTGGCATCAGTGGCTTCATAAGAGAGACAGAGAGGTGGTGCAAATCTTACCTGTCGGCTATGTTAAAGAGTTCCCTGGGTACTTAGATTTCGTCCTTAGTCATGAAGAATTAAAGAGAATTATAGAAAATCCCGATGCCAATCAAGTATGGCATACAATGCTTTCGGGTGTTGCTGGAATATATTTGATTGCTGATAATCAAACCGGGTTGCAATACGTGGGTTCAGCCTATGGAAAAGCAGGGATTCTTGGTCGTTGGAAAGAGTATTCAAAAAATGGACACGGCGATAATAGTATGCTTAAAGCGCTATTGGAAGAGGATTCTTCCTACGTAAAGAATTTTCAATTCACAATTCTTCAAACTTTACTTAAGTCATTACCTTTCAATCAAGTAGTAGCTCATGAAAGTAAGTATAAAGTAAAGCTTGGTACAAGGAGCCATGGATTAAATATTAATTAATGTCGATAACCAAATGTTAGAACGTCCACCCGGGCGTTCTTTTTGTTTTCAAAAAATACAAAATGAAGGGTGAGTTTGAATGCAAATGATAGAATGGCTGACGCGGTTTTTGGAATCAGATAACACGAAATTGGTTTATATCTTAGCGTTAATTATGGGCGCAAACATTATTGATTTTTCGGTGGGATGGATAAACGCAAAGTTCAATCCAAAAGTAGATTTTAGCAGCAGTAGAGCGATTTTCGGGATAGCCCGGAAGTTGCTTTTATTTATTTTGCTTGTGTATTCGATCCCGGTGGCTCTACTGATGCCAGAACCGCTCGGGATTAGTGCTCTTTACGTATTGTACTTAGGATATTTGGCGAGTGAGATTAACTCTGTTTTGCATCACTTTAAACTAGTGCACGACGATAAATCGACGGATTTGTTCATTGATTTCTTTAAAGGTATTTTCGAAAGAAAGGGTGGTAGGTAATGTTTGCTAGACCATGTATAGGACGCGTGACTTCTCCGTTTGGGTGGCGCACACATCCAGTCACAGGTAAGCGGTCGTCTTGGCATCAAGGCGTAGACATCGCCCGCCCCGGCAACATCCCGATCTATGCAGCTGCATCCGGGATTGTGACGCGGGTTGGGCGACTAGGGACATACGGAAATGTGGTCATGATCGTCCACATTATTAATGGCAAAACGTATGAGACCAACTATGCTCATTTGCACTCGTATGATGTGATTGTCGGTCAAAAGGTTGATCAAGGACAACGCATCGGCCGCATGGGCACGACCGGGCAATCGACCGGCCAGCACTTGCACTTCGAAATCCACTCCGGTAGATGGGCGACTGGACAGCCGAACGCAGTGGACCCCCTCAAATACATCACGCTTGTTCCGGCACTTGGTGCAATCGGTTCGGATGTGGAGGAGGTGCAACGGCTGCTCAACAAGCACGGATATGGTGTAGATGTCGACGGTCATTTCGGAAATGCATCTGATAAGGCGCTCAAAGACTTTCAACGTAAAAATAATTTAGATGCGGACGGGAAGGCGGGACCTGCTACGATGGTCGAACTACGAAAAGAACCAGAAGTGCAAGTCTCGGCCGCACCGGCGGAAGTTGAAGAATTGCAACGCTTACTTAATCAAGTCGGATTTGGCGTGGGCGTCAGCGGATCGTTGGACAAGTCTACCTTAAACGCCATGCTAATCTTTCAAGGTCGCGCCGAAATGAAGCAGGATATAAATGCTATTACTGAAACGATTGCAGAGTTGAAAAAGAGGAAGGAGGAACCAAGATTGCCAGAATACAAAAAAGATGCGCAGCCATCGAAGTCACTTGCGTCGGAATTTAAAAAAGCTGTCGAGCTTGGCATCACAGACGGGACCTATCCGCAACGCCCAGCAACCCGAGAAGAAGTTGCGGTGATGGTTTATCGAGCTGCTAAGCTAAATAGGTAATTCAAAAGGCGACTACTCATTCATTTGAGCGGTCGCCTTTTTTATTTGTCGGAAAAGAAGGTCTATTGACTCTTGTAGAGAATTGGGTATATGGGAGGGGATGAAGTGAACAACGTTAAATGCTTGGGATGCCAAATAGAAGGACCTAAAGACGACTGGCTTCTTGAAGATGGAGAGATGCCCGTTTGCGACGAGTGCGTGTACGCAATGTGCGAAGTCACTGTGGAGTATGATGGGAGTCTAGATCTAGTCGAGCACTTACAATCCGAATTGAAAAACAGTAGATGCCCGCATTGCTACGAAAAAACGAAAGAACTGGATTGGATTAGGTATGGAGCGCCAACGGGCGCATTCATGAAGTGTGGAAATTGTGGGACGACGCATATTTTTGATGTACATATTGAATTTGTATAACGAAGAAAGCGATCTACTCGTCAGGGTAGTCGCCTTTGGGATTATTGAATTAAAGAGGTATTCGTATTAGTAGAAACGAATAATGGAATAAAGTGCAAGGTCCTGTTCTTCTTTAACTATAAAGTACAACTTAACCATAGACAGAAATTTATTTAGCTGAATACTGAAGGGGAAGGTGAATAACTTGTTAAGATGCATCACAAATAAACAAGAAACGTTATATGCATCAAAATGTGAAGAAAGTATCACGCGGAAGTTGTCACGAGAAAAGAAACTTTATTGTCCAAACTGTCGAAGTAGCGTTATTTTTAAAAAGGGAAAAATAATGAAGGCACATTTTGCACATAATAATGCCGAATGTGTATCAGCCTATTACGAACCAGAAACAGACTCACATATAAAGGGTAAGGAAATATTGTTTGATTGGATTAAAAAGAATTACCCTAAAGCTGAAATTCAATACGAAGTTTACATACCTGAAACAAAGCAAATAGCAGATGTTTTTGTAAAACATACAGAAGAAAAAACGGCAGGTGTGCGTTGGGCGTTTGAGTTCCAACATAGCCCTCTTTCATCTGCGGATTGGGAAAAGAGACATGAACTTTATCAAACTGAAGGTATACAAGATTTTTGGATTTTGGATAAGGCCAAATACATGAAGTTTTCAACAGCACAAGGCATCACGGATGCTCGTGTAAGGAGAGATTTAGAAAAAACTATTTTTAGAGAGACGGGACTTTGTTATTTTTTGGATTTGGAAACATCAGAATTGACCATTGATTTTGAGTTCATCACGACCTACGAGAGCAAAATAATAAAAGGAAGAAAACGTAAAACTCCCTATGTTTATCATAGTCCTATCCTCCATTCTAGTCATATGGATAATATTAAGATAGGGACAAATAAAGAATTTAAATGCAGTGTAATGTCCTATAAAGAGATTGCCAGCCAAATGAATGAAAGATTGGAATGGATTCTGCAAAAGTTGAAAAAAGAAAATGAGTTACGATTACATCAAGAACTAATGGAGCGAGCATTAGAAAAGAAGAAATTTGCAGAAAGTAAATACGGTAAAGAAACGGCAGAGATTATTTGGCGGTTTATACAGAACAACCAAGAAACACTTGCGGAAAAAATAAGAAATTTACCAGAAGATAATTTTTTCGAGGTCTATAAAGGTCTTATTGAAAAGCTTCTAATTAATATTACTGATTATAAGTCATTAAAAGACAGTGATGAACTAACCAAGAAATTGATCCGAAATTTAAGCTATGACGAAAATATTTATAAAATACCATTCCTTGTTGATCAGGGATCAGATTCACTAGATGATTATTTGAAGATTAAATATCAAGAAAAAATTTCCTTGGTGGAGTATGCATACGTAACTCATAAAGATGTATTAGAAAAAATAGCATCTTTTAATACTAAATTTGTAAATGATAAACTGTACTCAATAAAAGGGTTTTTGAAAACGTATGAAAGTAATCCTACTGTTAACGATTACGCAATTAAATATCATCATTGTAAGACTACAGAAGAAATAGACGGATACATTGAACAAATTTCAAATAAGATTATTAACTATAATCCTTTTGAAGATATAGATTGGTGAAATGTAAAAGACGACTTCGTTCTTCACGATAAAAAATCACTTCAAATCATACATGAAGCATTAGTGGAACAGTAGGAGGCCGTTTATTGACGGTCTTTTTATTTGACTTGAAAAACGAACGTATATTCTCTATAATAAAGCAAGGGGAGGGAACGAGTGTGCGTAATCAATTAATAAAGTCGATGAGTTACGGCGAGTCTGTGGATATGATGTATATAGATGCGGCTGATGTGATCAGCAAACGTCGAATACAGGTGTTGAGTGTGGGAGAGGGAACCTTTCAAGCCTACTGTCATTTGCGAAGGGCCAAAAGGACTTTTAAAATCGACAACGTTCTGGCACTCGTTCCTGTAATACAACGCGAAAGAATGGTGATTTAATTGATTCCGATTGATGCCTTGTCACGCTATGAAGACCTGATCTATTTACCGATGGTACTCACCGTTTTTGCGCGGGATCGGGAGTTGTTCGAAAAAGGCTCGTTCAAGTTGAAAAAACCTTATGTGAACATGATTGATCAAGCGGAGAAAATTGCTTTCGATGAATTAAGGGAATCGAAACAGTACATGAAAAGTAATGAGATGAAGTTGTTAAAAGGATATAATGACGGAACATTTACCGAATACGAATTTATTCACGCGGGATATACTGAAAAGCGACGTTATTTGAATGTACGACTGCGTAACCGCACTGAAGAATTAATGAGTATTTATTTTGATATGGTGACCTCATGAACGAGAAAGGGTCAAAAGTGAAATTAGATGAAGTAGAATCCGAAGCTATTCAAATGGAGCTCGAAATTGCATTTAAAAATGGTGGTGTGGTAACAGTTTTGACAAACCGAAAAGGATATACTGAGCCGTACATTGGGAAGATATCAACATTTGATCTGCAATTTGGACATATAGCAATCGATGGACCATTTGGTGATGACAGGATATTAATAGAAGATATTATCAAAGTAAACAGTACATATTAAAAGTAAAACGGCTAATCCAATTTAGGAGGGGTCGTTATTTTTTTGATTTCTGATATACTGGCGGGGAGGAGGGGGATTTAATGAAGAAAACACTTTCAGTATTATTTAGTTTTGTGCTAGCGCTTACGGTGTTTACCGAGTCGACTAGTGCGGCAAATTTCAAGGATTTGTCATCATCTCATACCTTTTACGATGAGATAAATTACTTGTATGATGAAGGGATTATTTCTGGTTACCTTGAAGGTACCTTTAGGCCGGATCTAAGGGTATCTCGTGGGGAAGCGGCAATTATGATTGGAAGGGCACTGAATCTCGACGGTACGAGAGGAGAGTCGAGGTTTCCGGACGTAGGCACCGGAACTGTGGCGTCAGGTTACATCGAATCAGCTGTTGAAGCTGAAATTATCACTGGATTCCCGGATGGCACATTTCGTCCTAATCATTCAGTCACGAGAGCACAACTGGCAATCATTTTAACGCGGGCATTCGAACTGGAAGGGACAACTAATGAAAGCTTTTCTGATGTAACGTCAGATATGACATCATATCCATACATCCAAAAGCTACTTGCATCAAAGATCACAGCAGGCTACCCGGATAATACATTTCGTCCAGGTCTGGCGGTGACACGCGGTCAGTTTAGCGCGTTCATGGCTCGGTCGCTAGACGATTCGTTCCTGCCGAAGCCTGACATGAAGGCTCACTTTATTGATATCGGCCAAGGCGACTCAACACTGATCCAAACGCCGGGCGGAGCGAATATCTTAATTGACGGCGGTATTAAATCAGCCGGCGAAAAAGTTGTTTCGTTTCTGAAGGCAAAAGACGTTGGAAAACTTGATATGGTAATCGCAACACATCCGCACTCGGACCATATCGGCGGATTAATTTCAGTTCTGAATGCTTTTCCGGTCGACAAATTTATTGATAGCGGAAATGTTCATACGTCACAAACGTATCTAGAGTTGTTAACGCTGATTGACAACAAAAATATTGACTTCGAAGTTCCGTCGGTCGGCCAAGTATATTCTTTTGACAACGGGTTCAAAATGACAGTACTGCACGTTGATTCAGACGCATCTAATGCAAACAATGCATCAATCGTCACGAAAGCTGAATACGGAAAAGTAAGCATCATGTTGACTGGTGATGCAGAAGCCACTGTCGAAAACTCATTAGTAAATAGTAATTTCAACCTTGCAAGCACTATCTATAAAGCAGGGCATCACGGATCAAATACAAGTAGCACTTCTGCATTTGTAAATAAAGTGAAGCCGGAAGTTTCTATTTTATCTTACGGAAAAGGAAATTCTTACGGACACCCGCATGATGAAGTGGTGAAAAGATTGCAAGCCGCTGGATCTAAACTGTATTCAACGGAAAACGGTGATATTACGGTAACAACAAATGGATCTACTTATTCTGTGTCGGGCAAGGCATGGACGCCACCACAAGCCAAACCAGATCCAAAACCAGAAGTTAAACCAGATCCTAAGCCGGACCCAAAACCAACTCCGAAACCGGAGACAGGGTACCCAGTAAACATCAATACAGCAAATGTTGAGCGTTTGCAAGACATCACCGGTGTTGGTCCAGTTATCGCACAACGTATTATTGATTACCGAAATGCCAACGGCCGATTTACTTCGAAAGCGCAACTCAAAAACGTAAAAGGCATTGGCGATGTAACGTACAAAAAGATGGAAAGTCAAATCACTATTTAAGAGGTGATTAAATGAAGAAGTATACATTGGACCAGATTACAGATGGTCAGTATGTATTTTTAGAAAGACCTGATGAAACTAATCAGCTTTTGATTCCGGTCGAAAAGGTTTCGGCAGATTTAAATGAAGGCGATATCGTGACTCTCACCGAATCTAACGGGACTTATCAAATCGAGTTTTTAAAAGAAGAAACTGAAGACATGAAGAGCAAAGTTAGTGATCTTCTTGAAAAGCTGAAAAACAAAAATAATTAAAACACACCAAAGCGACCCATGTGACAAATCCGGGTCGCTTTTTATATAGAAGGAATTCAAAACTCACGGATCATTTTAATTTGAAATGTGGTCGAAAAACCAAGAACCACAAATAACGGCTATAAAATGTGGTCTTTTTAAGTGGTCTATTCACATTAAAATCACGGAAATAGACGTCGAGGGATAAATGCAGAAAAGAAAAGCGATGCAGAACATCCTCTGCACCGCTCTCTGAAGCTACTTTCAACTGGGCTGAAAATAGCAGGAAATACTGTCTGAAATGTTGATTATCTCGAACGTCTAAAGCCAAGAATAGCGCAACTGTAATGTTTTAGCGGGCTTATTGCCAGTTGCGCATAGCTTGAAATCACAAAAAGACCACATTTATTTTCGTTTTAAATAAACTGAAGGAAATACTCATTAATTTTATCGTCACTTTGTTGCTGCATTTTCTTCGTGACATGCGTATAGATGTCTAGTGTGATATTAATATTTGAGTGGCCGACTCTTTCCATGATCACGGGTAAGTCCGCACCGGCTTCCACAAGCATCGTAATGTGCGTATGCCTTAATATGTGCGAAGCACTAACTCCGTGAATGCCATACGCCTTGTACACTTGATTGAAGACGTGATTTATCGTAGTCGCTCTTACAGGTTGTTGATTGATGCCAGTAAAGACTAAATCACGCCATTCTGATTTTGGATCTCTTAACCCGATCAGCTTCTCTTTATTATATTGGACTTTCATCTTTTTGAATTCTCTAGCCAACTCATCATTAAAAGAGACAACTCGGTTGGAATCCTCAGTTTTCGGTGAAACGAATTCAAATCCTCCTTCGTCTGCGGTCTTCTCGTACAACGTCTTGTTTACCTCTAATTCGCGTTTTTCTAGGTCGATGTCATTCCAAGTGAGTGATAGTACTTCGCCGACGCGTAAGCCGGTAGAGAGCATTGTGAGCGCAATAGAATATGCGTTTCTTCTTCCAGATGATTTGACGCCTGTTAAAAATTGATGTATTTCGTCTCTTTCAAGATACTTCTTTTTCGTATCATAACCTCTAGCAGTTTTGTTCGCTTTCGGAATCACAGTATCTTTGACAATGTTCTTTTCGACATATTCTCTTGTTAACGCAAATGTGAACAGCAGGTTGATTGCCGTCCTCATACTCAGCAGAAAATTCTTCGAAAGGTTCCGATCGCGTTGTTCAATTAAAAATTTTTGGATGTCACTTACAAGAAGTTTACTGATGAAATGTTTTTTGTGTTTCTTCATGAACGCAGTCAATGCGACTTCACGTGCTCTTACAGATGATGACTTTACAGTTTCTTTATAGACACTTATCCACTCGTCATATACCTCTTGGACAAGCTTTTTCTTTGGCTGTCTTTGCCTCGATACTTCATCTGCTGCACGTTTCGCCCGATTCATTGCTTCTTTCTTTGTGTTGCCACGGCGTGTTATTTGTCTGCGCTTCCCGGTCAACGGATCGGGTGTAGCATCTGTGGTGCAAGACCATTTACCATTTTCAAGTTTTCGACAGTACATGTTGATTTCTCCTCTCGTAAATGTTTGATGGTTTGTGAGTGGGGTAGGGGGGCACATTATGGATACTTTATTTTTATTGACAAGGCTTGTCTCATTTAAAACACCTCCTCTCAAGAGAATGTATGTTCTTTATTGAGTTAAAAGAAAAGCCCTGAGTAGGGCGTGTTCGCTTAGCCAGCTAAGCGAAATGACTTATTCACAACCAATTCCATCGCCGTCGCGATCAAGGTGCTTTCCGTATCCGGGATCTCCTCGGTGTACTGGCGCAGCGCCAGCAGCTCTTGCAGCTGTACAGTTCTTATAGTAGACACTTCCACTTGATTGGGAAGCGGAGGAGCCAGAGCTTGATCCCGAGCCAGTAGAGCTTGTCCCGGATGAATTTGCGCTCGATCCAGAGCTTGAGCTTTTACTAGCCACTTGCTTTTTTAAACTAGCAACTTCATCAGTTAGAGCTGAATTAGTCGCCTTCAAACTATCGACCTCGGCTGTTAGATTCTTTCTCGTAGCCCTATAATTAACAACATCATTTTCTAAGGCTTTGATTTTTTCTTTGTGAGTTGCCTGTAAATCTTGATATTCTTGTTCAAGGTCGTCGAATTTAGACAACTTTGATGTTAACTCTTCAATCTCTTTGTTGGCCTCTTGAAGTTTTTGTTTTAATTCTTCATTGGACAGTTCAAGTACCTCTACCTTTTCCTGTAATTCCTCATTCGCTGCATTAATTTTCGCGGTATCAGATCCGCATCCAACCAAAAATAACGTCAGACTTGTTAATGAGAGCAATAACCATTTCCTCAATTAAATGACCCCCTGTTTTATGTAGTGTATATAAATAAACACGGTCGTAGTGCACCGCGATTGATTATAAGCGAAGAGTGGGGGATAGACATTGAAAATTAAAGCCCTATTAACTCTTTCTTCTTCGCATCAAACTCTTCTTGAGTGATAATCCCTTCATCAAGTAATTCCCTGAATTTCCGAATTTCGTCGGCGGAGGAATTACTACCATTACTACTTTGCTTCTCCGGTGCCTCAATTTGGTCGCAAATTAACTGCAACGTTGAAAGGCATTCTTGGGCCTGGTTATAGAGGTCCTTGTACAAGAAACTGCTCTTTTTGGTTTTAAATGTAACGAAATCGATATATTCAACCGGATTGTTTATGTCTCTCAACGTAATTTTAATTCTTAAACTCGTAATGACATCTTTGCTTTTCTTTTTTCCCGTGACTCCACCTACAATCGCGCCAGTTCCACCGAATAAAGCTCCACCAACCAATGCACGCCCTAATCCACCTTGACTAACTGTTTCACCATCTTCAAGCAATTCGAAATCGAGAATATCATTATAGTTATAGACGATTGACTTACCTCTTTTTCCTCTAATAGCCGAAAGTATGAGCCACTGCTTTTTATTATCATCAAATTCAACTTTGTCACCAATTCGTTTTGTAGGCGTGAATGTAGTTAGTTCATCTTTGTTGTTTAATTGTATTTCAATAGCGATTTTTATTTCTTCGACTGTCATGTTTTTAATTGGGTTACTAACGGATCCTACCTTAATGTTGGCTTTTTTGAAACAAGAAGCACACATCCATTTTTTATCAGCAATCCTATGTCGATTTAAACCTGCCTCTTCTTCACAAATACCGCAAGTTACTTTTAAACTGAAGAAACTCATTAAATAACCTCCTAAGTAATTTGTCTCACTGACTACACTTGATAAGATATACCTAATATCAACCTAAAAAAATTCACGAACATTTCGTAAACTTTTAAGGTGCGTCACCTCTTTGGGGACGCCGTGGATGCCCGCTATTTCATTAATAGTCAAACGACTATTCTTATACTCGCAGATCACCTGATCTGGAAGAAGCATCTCGACCGCAAATCGATTCGCTTCAGTTTCTATTTTGTCGATAGAAAAAAGAGTTCTTCTATTAAGGAAAGGGGTGTTCAGTTTTGGGTGTAACTCGGAATGCCCCAATTCGTGAGCGCACGTAAACATCTTATCGAAATAACTTAGGTTGGAATTAAGAAATATAAACTTGTTTCTTCTTATATATTTGTAAAATCCCAGTATTTCATCATGCAAATCCTGTTCGATTAAAAAGATATTTTTTGCTTCGGCGATTTCGAAAGGGTTATTCGTGCCGTATTTTTTTGTTAGTTGTCCAACGATATCCTTGATCCACAATTCAAAGACCCCCCTTTGGGTGCTATTCGGTGTCCTTATACTTTTTAGGGGTATACTTTCTATTCGCTAATGTTGCAATTCGTTCGGCGTGATCCAGAGCTTCCAAAAGTGAGTCGATGGCTTCTTCGCTCATGGGTTCTCCCATAAAGTTTAACCCTTCACCATCTTTTTTTCCCTCTATTATCTCTTCTCGCATCTTTTTCATACGTTTCGCAATATCGCGCTCTTCTTTCGCAGTAAATTTTGTTGTTTTTGAATTTACACCGCTAGATTTATGATCAACATAACCAGCGGCTTCCATCATCTCTTCGTAAGGTACAGATAACGCACTTGCTATTTTTTGGATGTTTTCAGCCTTTGGGGCGCCTCTTTTCCCGTTCTCAATCCTCGATAGTTGAGCGGTGCTCACGCCAGAATACAAACTTAGTTGACTTATGGTAAACCCTTTTTTAAGTCTTTTCTCTCTTAAATATATGCCAAAATCAGTACTCATTTTGGTCTCCTCCAACAATAACAATCTATCTTCACCACCATTCTAAAGAACTTTATTGCCAAAAGGAAATATTTTTCGATAAATTTAAATAAAAGTGTTGCCAAAAGGTAATATAGGTGTTATATTGTTCCCATAAGGTAATTACCAAAAGGTAAAGGGGGTTCTGGAAACATGAATTACTCAAGTGGAATTACGGTGAAGTCGACATTCTTAAAGAATTACTTGCTTGAAAGCAAGCTATCCGAAAAGGAGTTTGCTGAAATCATTGGAGTTGCTCATAGTACTGTAAACCGTGTGTTGAGCGGAAAAAGAAATCCGGGTAGTAAATTCATTGCAGGAGTTTTGTCAAACTTTCGTGATTTAAGCTTTGATCAAGTCTTTTCTTATGAAGGGGTTTTACCAAAAGGTAAAAAAGAAGTCGTGTAGGAGGTGAGAGATTGGAAAAACAAACGATTCAAGAACTCACCTTCCTGTTAAAAGGAATGAAGCGTTCCGAGTGAGCGAAGGTGAAACAACAAGTCGATATGATGTTCAGCCACGAGGCCGCCAAGGTGGAGCTTGGCGACACTGCATCGCTGAAACGAAATTTAGAGTTTGAATTCAACTTTCGACGATTTGGAGAAATATCGGGTTGATTCGGTAATCTTTTCCTTTGTAATAAATCTGAATGTAATCCAGTTGATACATGGTGTGTTCTTGTTCTCTAGTGAACGGGCTCCAAATCTCAGCGTTTTCTTCCCACCAGACAAGCGGAGAAGAACGATGTATACCCATTTTACAATCGGGATCATCGCCTAGATTGACCCACTCGCCAATTAAACAAGCGTATACATGTTTAGCCATTAAATACACCTCCAATCTACCTACCAACAGTCTACCAGATTGGAAGAGTGAAAATAGTTTATCTGGAAAGGAGGGAGCAACCATGTCAGAAATCACTTTGGTAAACGCAAGTGACTTAAAAGAAGTAATCAGCGATGCGGTACGCAAGGCTGTTGGAGAGGCCATGCAAGAAAGACAACTACCGATCTTACTCTCATTGCAAGAAGCAGCAGAATTACTCGGCGTTAGTTATGCAACTGTTTACCGAGCATCAAAAATACAAGGGTTTCCGGTCACTCATGATTTTGGACACGCAAAAGTTGTAACGGATCAACTACTTGAGTGGATTAAGAGCCGGAGCAACTATGATTTAGTTTACAACTTCGGTAGTTAGTATTTCGGAAACTTTCTATATAGGAGGGAAATCATTTGAATCAATTACAAATCTTCAAGAATGAAACATTCGAAGTCGGTGCTGTTTTAGAAAACGGCGAAGTTTTATTCGATGTAGAACAGGTGGCTAAATCACTAGGTATCACTCAAACGAAAAACGGAGACGAATATGTTCGGTGGGAAAGAGTTAACAGCTACTTACCTGTAAATTCCCCACAAGTGGGGAAAGGCGATCTAATCCCGGAGCCGTTGGTTTACAAGTTAACTTTCAAAGCATCGAACGAGGTTGCGGAAAAGTTCCAAGACTGGTTAGCGATTGAAGTGATTCCTTCTATAAGAAAGACAGGATCTTATATAGAACCCAAATCTCAAACAGAAGTAATTGCAATGATCGCACAAAACAATGTTATTCAAGAAAAACGTATCGAAGCAGTTGAAACGGAAGTTAAGTATTTACAAGATCACATGCGGATCAACGGACCACAAGAACAACGAATCGGCACCAACGCACGTGGAAAAGTAGTCAAATGTCTCGGCGGCCGAGATTCGAATGCTTATCGCCAGATTAGCAGAAAAGCATTCTCGCAGTTTTGGAGAGAGTTCAAGAAGCATTTCGAAGTTCCTCGTTATGGAGAACTGCCGAAGGTTCGATTTGAGGAAGCGTTGGAATTTATTCAAGAGTGGGCACCGGATACTTCGCTGAGGATGGAAATCAAAGAGTTGAACAATCAGCAACAGCTACGGCTTGTGGAGTAAAGCGGAGAGGGGCTGTGCGCCCCTAAGGTTGAAAAGTTTTTACAGAAGTTTGTGTTTCGAGGTTTTCGAGGTGCAAGGAGGGGTCTTCCTTATAACTTAATTATATCAAGAGATTGATAGCTTTACTGCCCAAATCCTGCACCGATTGTGCTATTTCAGCACATCAAGGGGGGGAGAAAGGATTATGTTCGGAGATATTTTGAGGAAAACTAGATTAGTAGCAGGGTTGAGTCAAGAAGATATGGCAGAAAAAACGAATCTATCACGCAGTACAGTGTCTCGTTTAGAAAACGACAAGATGGAAATTAAAGCAGTCGACTTAATCAATTGGTTCCAAGCAACGCAAGCGCCGGAGATAGCGGCGGCAATATTATGCGGTGTTGATGTAGCGGTGGTAACACAGTTGTTGTCGACGTTGGTCGGTGGATTCATTAATTTATTTGGAGGTTGGCTATGAAAACAGAAGAAGAACTGTTACGCGAAGAACTGGAAGCGTTTGTGAGAAAAATGAAGCGAGCCGGTATTGATGTCACGAAAATAAAAAAACCGACTGATGTTGGCGCATCAATCGGCAAGTAATATTAAAAAACTAGTTGGTAATTACATTATAACACATCGACGGAGCTTTGGCTCCTGTCAAGAAGCGTCGGGGATGATCTTTTTTACCTCCAACCCCCCCCGTACATTCCCGGCGTTTCTTGATGGGATTCAAACCATCAAATTTGTATGAAGGGAAGTGAGCGCATGACTGAATGGGGTTTGATGTTCTTGCTTGTTACATTTGCGGGATTACCACTGGCTTTCAGTCTCGGGGTTATGTGGGCGAAGACGGGGAGGGATGAACAGTGAAACCAAGTGTTAAGGAAGCGATGTTCAATTTAAAGGACGATTTGAAAGAGTTTCCCGACACGATGATGATCACGGTTAAGCGATCGGATTTGCAAACGGTAGTCAATCATCTGCATCACTGCGGCGACGAATGGAGCAATCAAGCGGCGCTTGGCTATGCGATTGAGGCAGCTAGGAGTATTGGAGCGGTCGGCGAGGATGTAGAAGAATTGATCAGCGCCATGCGCTCGGAATTTGATTCGAAGTCACTTGATGAAGCAGCTGAAATTTACCGTAAATCGGATTATTGAAAGGAAGGTGAAAAGTAATGGAACATCCAGACATCGTAGCCGCAATGAGATTCGGCTATCCGGCCATTGAATACCTGGACTACGAAAGAAGCTACAACAGCGTCAATCATCCGGTGGTAGGTAATCACCCGATCGAAGACATATACGGTGCCGAAATCAAGTCCGGTGACGTCTACTTGGTCGACGAGAGTGGACGAGCCGTGCTAAATGAGCATATTCGGGATTACCTGACAGATGTACTTGGAGTTGTATTTTATGAAGCAAAATAAAAAAGACCCACTGCAATGGGTCGGTTGGAAAAATATATTTGAACCTATTATATCACAAAACAGGAGGAAAAATAAATGAATAATGCATTACAAGTGAATCAAGAGGCTCATAACCATGCACTTCAAACGATTGAGGCGCTTAAGAGAGAAAATACAGCCGTTCTTGGCGATGGTGAAGTGTTTGTCAAAAGGGTGAATGGCGGTCAGATCAGGAGCGTAAAAGGCGCTATCAATTTACGAGAAAAGAATGGTGAAATTGCAACAATCCAAGGCAAGACAATGACGACGGCCAAAGGCTTTAACACACTTAATCAGATTGCGGGATTGTCCATCGTAACGCCAGAAAAGTTAACGCTTCCCGACGGTCAAATCGTCGTTAATCCATATCCAATGATTGACCAGGAGTCGGGAACAATAGCTAAAGTTTGGGTGAAAAAGATTGCAATCGGTTATGGTCCGACAGGAAACCTTGTCATCACAAGCGCTACGTTACTTTACGACATTAAGATGTACTTTATACAAGATCTTGCAAAGAAGGTTGGTTACAACAAGGATGCGGGCAGGGTTTGTATGGAGCAAATGTTAACCGAGGAAGAAAAGACGAATAACTTATTTATTAAAATCGATGGATTAATGGGTGTATCTGCAAATATACAACATCCCGAAATATTAAAGGCGATTGATACTTTTATTAATAAAAAACAATTCGCTGAACGGAATGCACAATCTATTTGCGAGAGATTAGTAATGAGTAAGCATCCAGCCCTTGCCAGTGCGGCTTATGTCGATGCCCAAGGACAGAAGTATAACCAAGTAGCACGAGTTCCTGTTGTTGGATACGTACACGATTTCAATCGCGAAGAATTGCTAGATATTGCCGGAAAAGCAGAACGTGGTGAAGAAATCGTAGTTGGCGATCAAAAAGTAGATGTTATCGAAATGGTCAATGAAGCGACGGAAGAGGATTTCGCGGCGGATGCAGATGATGAAGAGATTATTCAATCTTCACCTGTTATGGAAAACACCACAAGCCATGTAGATGAATTCGAAAAGGTATATGCAAACCAACAAGAACCACCTCAACAAAATCTATTCACTATGGAAAGAGGTGAGTTCTAATGATAACTGAAATTTTGATTGAAAATATGAAGGGGCAAAGCGTCAAGCAGCCCCTTTCGGGAAAAAACATCCTTATTGGGAAGAACGGCACCGGGAAGACAACCCGACTTCAAGCACTTGGTTTGGCGATGATCGGTAACGTTCCGGGTCAAGCTAAGACATCAGCGGCAAACATCAAATTTGCGACAGGTGACAAAATGACGGTCGGCCTTAAAACGGATCACTTCGAATTTACCCGGAGCTTCGCCAAAGAAGAAAAATTGAACGGCAAGACCGGTGAACGAACGGTAAGTGTCAAAGAAGGCGTGACTGTATCACCCGGAAAAGGGGAGCGCACCGTAACGCAAAAGAAAGAGCGCATCCACCAAGAAATCGGTAATTTCCCAGTTGCTATGGACTTCAACGAATTTTTAAAGCTGTCTGATGCGAAAAGAAGGGACTTCATTTACTCTTTATCACCTATCCAAAGCAGTTCGTGGGATAAGGAACGGTTAGCCGAATACCTGAACGGAAAGATGCTGACGGCAGAATTAGAAGCGATTAATGAAGAGCAATTCGAAATCACGAAAGAACTTTTAGAAAAAGCATTAGAGAAATATCCTGATGACCTTGATATCCATAACGGATTACTTTCAATGATCGATTGGACAGCGGAGGAATTGTCCTACTGGAGCCGTAAAAAAACGGATTCGCAAGGTGCTGTCCGACAAATGTCCGATATGAAAAATCAACTGTTAGAAACAGATCGTAATATCGCAGAAACCAAAAAAGAATTGGATGAACTGCAAGCGAATCTGATCGAAGTAGAAAAAAAGATTTCTGCTGACACTGAAAAGAAGCGGACCATTGATAACCGGCTTCAGCGTATCGAGGGATTAAGAAGAGAAATCCAGTTGGTTGAAGAAACCGAAATTGAAACAAATACCGAATTGTTGGATAAGGAAATTGCATCTTTGACGGCATCCATGCCCTTGAATGTGGATGTACAAAGTAAATTGGAGCCGTTCAACGCCGAAATCAAAGCATTGAACGGACAGGTTGAAGATCAGCGCCGTACGTTAAATGGCTATAAGGAACAAATCATGAACGTGGAAGCGAATGTCCAAACGCTTGATAATACACTGCGGCAAGTCGGGCAGATGGCCGGACTATGCGTAATCAGTCCAATGATTTCCTGTAACAAAGACTTCACGGGGTTTGATCAGTACGTGGATGAAAAGAAAGAACAAGCACAAAAGGCTATCGCGGAACTGAAACAACATCACGATCAAGCAGAAGGTGTGCTTAATCAGCTGTTACAACAGGTAGTTGACAAAGAAAAAGATAAAACGGATGTGTTTTCGGAAGCCCAAGCAATTCAAAGCAAACGTGAAGATTTGTCCAATCAAATAAAAGAAAAGGAAAGCGAAAGACAGAAAGTCCTTTCTCTTATCGATCGCAAAGAAAACAAACTATCTTCGCTGAAATCGGAATTGGACAAGTTGGTAAATGAGAAGTCGGATCCGATTGGCGATATTAGCATTATGGAAAAACAAGCAATCGGTACCAGAGCAAGAATCGCTGAACTAAAAGAACAAGTCGAAGAAAAAGAGAAATCGAAACAGACGTTGATTCTCATGAACGAGAACGTACTGCAAAACAATGAAGCGGAGTACAAAGCGAGTGCATTGAAAATCCTTCAAGAGTCACTTGGGCCGAAGGGAGTTCAAGGCGAACTTGTAAAAGAAATTTTAGAGCCTATTCGATTACAGATTGAAGAATATCTGAAATTGATGAACTTTAATCAGATCCCTTACTTCGAAACAGAAAGTGAAACAGGGAAAGAGTTGTTCGAATTTGGTTGGACAAATGAAAAAGGTCATCGAGTCAACTTTGATGCACTTTCTACAGGGCAACAAACGGTCTATCTAGCAGCAATGATGATGACCATCATCGATCGTGCTCAGCCAAAGTTGCGGATCCTTGCAATGGATAACCTGAACCACTTGGATAAACAGAACTTCCAACTGTTAATCAACGGATTGAACGGCCTTGCCCATAAAGTTGACAACATCATCCTGGCTGGGGCATTGGAGTACGACTTTTCAGCAGATGGATGGCAAGTGGATGACCTCTCAAAGGAGGGTACGGTCGATGCAAACAAGTCTGCTTAATGGTTTGAATACAGATCAAAAACAAGCGGTCACGTCATCCAGTGAAACTATTTTATGCCTAGCGGGCGCTGGGTCGGGTAAGACGACGGTACTCACAAGACGCATTGCGAATCTCTTCAACGATCGTGTGGGGACTAGCAACATGCTAGCCCTCACGTTTACCCGGTTAGCCGGAAAAGAGATGAAGGAACGCGTGATTCGCCTTGTGGGAGAACGAGAAGGTAGGAAGTTGTTTTGTAACACCTTCCATGCATTCGCAGTAAAGGTACTAAACGAATGGGGCTTCTTAATCGGTATTGATAAACACTTTACGATCTATGACCAAGAAGACAGGAAATCGATTTTGGAAGCGATTATCAAAGAGCTAGGCGGCAGAACCACTGTCAAAAAAGTGAATCAAGCATACGAAGAAAATGATGGTTCGGATTATGAAAATACGAAAATGATTAATGAATACAAGTACCGATTGCGACAAAATAACGCAGTGGATCTCGATAAGTTAATTGAAATCATTAACGATCTTTGGAATAAGCACCCAGAAGCACTTAGTCACTATCAACAAATGTACTCTCATGTGTTTGTAGACGAGTTTCAGGACAGTAGTGATGACCAGATGAAAATGATTAGATTGTTGGCGCCTAAAAACTTATTCGTCGTGGGAGATGATTTTCAAGCGATTTACGGATGGCGCGGGGCGAATGTAGAGTACATTCTTGATTTCCCAGACGAGTATCCAGATTGCGAAGTCGTAAAACTTGAAGACAATTACCGTTCAACACGTGAAATCGTGGCTGCGGCAAATAACTTAATTGCTTACAACGAAAATCAATCTAAAAAGATTTTAATCGCACACAAAGACGGACCGCAAATTAGCGTTTCGACGACTGGTGACGAACGTATGGAATACGAAGAAGTTCGGGAGAAAATCGAGGCGTTGCATAGGGACGGAACGCCTTATAAAGGCATTGCGGTGCTATCGAGAACAAACATGCAACTAAAGCGAATGCAAGAAACACTAGAGTTGAACGGAATCCCGAACATAGCACTTGGCCGTGATGACATTATGAAGAATCGAGACATCTTCCATATTGTTTCTTGGTTACAGGTCATTATAAACAACAAGGATGGACGAGCATTTAAACGGGCGCTTAGTTATCCAAAGCCACTATTAAGCGAACGAGAACAGCAACAGTTGAGGTTAGAAGCCTTGAAGCGAGATAAGTCGGAATTGGTTATGTTTCACGAAATGGATTTCAGAGAGACAAAAACATTCTTTGAAAACGGATCAAAAATCATGGCGAAATACAGCGAAAATATCGGTGTAGGTGAACTGATTTTTTATACAGCAAAAGTCTTGGGTGTAATTGAAAACTACAAAAATCAAGGGTTAGACAATCGAATTGCAGCCCTTGAAAACGGCGTGAAATATATCCAGTCGTGGGAGAAAACGAAAGAAACGCTTGGTGAAGAAAATGATCTTCCTGCATTTCTAAAATGGCTAAAATACCGTGATATTCAAGAGAAGTTGATAGACGAAAAAGATGCAGTAAAACTCATGACCATGCACGGGAGCAAGGGACTTGAATTTGACGTGGTGTTTCTTGTCGGGCTAGTTGAAGACACGTTTCCTTCTAGACGCGGCGACATCGAAGAGGAAAGACGCCTAGCGTATGTCGGGATTACAAGAGCGAAAGAAAAACTGTTCCTGTCGCACTCTTTGATGATACAACAATGGAATGGGTCAATGGTAGAAGCTGAAAAGAGCAGGTTTTTGGATGAAATAAAAGCTTGAATTAGGAGTGATTTGTAATGGCGAGACCGCAAAAGCGAGGACTTGACTACTTTCCTTTAGACGTGGATATCGACCAGGATGACAAGATCCAGCTGGTCGAAGCCTTGCACGGAATGACCGGATTTTCAGTCGTAATCAAGTTGTTAATGCGTATTTACAAGGAAGGCTACTACTATGAGTGGGGTGAAATGGAGCAATTGCTATTCAGTAGAAGAGTAAATGTAGACATTAACACCCTCAATGACATAGTAAATGACTGCATCAAGTACGGAATATTCGACGAAAAAATCTATGAAACATACAAAGTTTTGACATCGGTCGGTATCCAAGAAAGATACTTTGAAGCAACAAAGCGTAGAAAAAATGTGACGGTGGTGAACCAATACACACTGATAAATGACGTTGAAAAAGTAAATGCAAACATTGGTCGAGTAAATGTAGACATTAACGGCGACGTTGTAGACAACATGTCCGCAGAAACACCACAAAGTAAAGTAAAGGAAAGTAAAGTAAAGGAAAGTAAAGCAGAGGAAAGTAAACAACGCCTGGAAATCGAACAGCCAGTAAACGTGAATCAAAAAATAGTGAACTTAGAAATCGAAAAAGAAAAAAGTACAGCGACTACTGCAATAATTCCTGATCAACAGTTTGGAGAAGTTGTTCAAATTTTTGAAGCAAACTTGTGCGTGCTTTCACCAATGCAAAAAGAATCACTTGGAATGTGGTTCGACGATTTTAACCAGAACAAGGAAATTGTCATGGAAGCCATCAAGATCGCTGATGATCGCAATCGTAAAAACTTTGGATTTGTCGAATTCCTTTTTCGCGAATGGTCTGGTAACAAGTTGACCACCGTGGATCAAATCCGGTCGCATGAACGCAACAAGTTTAATAAGGCTAAACAACAATCGACAAGATATGGTCGGCCGTCTCGTGAAGAAAATGTCCCTGAGTGGTTCCGTGACCGTGATCGCAAAGTGGAGAAAAATGCACCGGTCCTTGACATGGACATTGAACGCGAGCGAGAAAAGTTATTAAGAGAATTGGGAGGGTGAGTAATGAGCTTCAAATTTAAAGAGGAAGTAACAACGGAATACGAAGTGGATGCCGTCATCATGAATTTTATGGACTTCGACGCATTCAACGATGTGCGAAAGGACATCGTGAGTTGCAGGCTATGCAAAAGAGGTTTTGAAAAGGGTGAAGGTTTTGTCCACCTTGCGATGTTGAAGAGGCATCATAACAGACTGTTTTGCGACGAATGTGCAGACGCAGCCATCCAGAATGGGGCAGAGGGGATGGATAGCAGATGAGTGAGAAATTAAAGCGTTGCGAATCCTGCAAAGGCAGAGGGACATTGGGCGGCTCGTTTTATGTGTGGGAGAGTTGTCGAGAGTGTGGCGGCTCTGGAGAAATTGAGCTAGAGGAGGATGCGGAATGACGTGGGAAGAGTTGCGAGCGTTGGTAGCAGCACGGGAAGCCATTAAGAATTTTGCGGTTGGAATAGGTTCGACGGTGGACGAACTCAGCGAACCATACAAGGGCGCTTATGAAAAATTGGATGAAGTTATCAAGCGATGGGAGACGATACCATGATCAACCGATGGGTAGGAGTTGGCAGGCTCACGAAAGATCCCGATCTTAAATACACGCAATCAGGTGTGGCTGTCTGCCGCTTCACACTAGCAGTGAACAGAACCTTTACGAACCAACAAGGTGAGCGAGAAGCTGACTTCATCAACTGTGTCACATGGCGAAAGCAGGCCGAGAACACGGCGAACTATTTGAAGAAGGGGAGTCTCACCGGCATCGAAGGTAGGATCCAGACGAGCAGCTTCGACGGAAAGGATGGCAATCGTGTTTTCATGACGGAGGTAGTGGTGGATAGCGTCCAATTCCTTGAACCAAAGAACGCTTCTGGCAATCAATCTAGTGGGTCGCAACATTCCGGATATACAAATACACCAAACTACCAACAGAACGCCCAGAATCGACCGGAAACGACATCCAGTCAGTCGTATGGACAGCAGGATCCGTTTAGTGGCGAAGGACCAATAAGTGTCTCAGATGATGATTTACCATTTTAAGGGAGTGATAAAACATGGTTCACCGGAAAGTTTATCGTGAACGTCATCGAGCAATCACGAAGGTTCTTATTGAACAATATGGACGCTACGAAGCTTATGACATGTACAACATGTGGTTTTTACGAGAACCGATAAGGTGCTCCATCTGCCAGTCGCAGCGGAAAAGTCTAGGAAACTTTGAAAGGGTGAACAACATGGACCTTATCTGGGAGTTTCAGCAAGAAAATGCACGGTTGCGGAAAGAAATCGAAACACTAAAAGAACTGATTCGAATCAACGGCATTTTAAAAGAGACGCCGTTATCCAAAAGAGTCTTTACGGACAATCAAATTGAGTTCATCCGGAGTGTCGGTGTCAGTTATCAAGTGGTTTATGGTTTGGCCAGAAAATATGAAAGTGCAAATGACGCGCTCGTCGGAGTGTTGGAGGACTCGGTATGAAATACCACCAAGCCAAACGACAATTCGAACACGCGCTGAATAACCAACAGACCATCAGTATCAATAAACTTCGAAGTCTCATGCAGGTCATGAATATTGGGTTAGAGCCAAGCAAAGATGCGGAAGTTAGGTATCTCAAAAACGAAATCAAGAAGCTGAACAAGCGATTGAGGGAGAGGGGTTAGGTTGTGGATTTAACAAAACTGTTTGAAACGCAAAACGTATTGGATCAACACATTGTAAAAGAAAAAGGGCTTGAAGGACGGGATTTATTCGAGAAGAAAAAACTTTCTCTACTAACTGAGTTAGGGGAGCTAGCGAATGAATTACCCGAAGAGTTCAAGTTTTGGAGCAACAAAAAGAATAACTATGAAAATGCGTTAAAAGAATTCGTTGATGGTTTACATTTCATTTTGAGTATCGGAAACGATATCAACATCGAACCACGGAGACCTATCAAATTAATTTCGTTTTCTAACAATGTAGTTGGTCAGTTTAATTCTTTATTTCATTTAATCGGATCTTGGGATCAAGTGGCATTAATCATGAATGAAGAGCACTATCACACTACTCTTAATAATTTCTTACATTTAGGCGAAATGCTCGGCTTCACCTGGGAACAAATCGAAGAAGGTTACTATGCGAAAAATAAAATCAATCACGAACGCCAAAATACTGGTTACTAGGGGGAGCGACCATGCAAAAGGAAAACGGAAAGGTGTGTTTGGAGTGTAACAAGGATTTGGAGAGGCACTGGGGCCACAACTATTGCAAGATTTGCTTCAGAAAAATGTTTCGTGAATATCTAGAGGCGGAGGATGAGCGCCATGCGGCTAGCAGAGTTGACCAAACGAGTTAGCCGGCAGCGGCTTTGGTTGTTCGGTCACTTTACGAATGAGGAAATTTTCCAACTAAAACAGGACGGATGGCGAGTGACTTGGCGAGAAGGACGCAAGCAGTTTAACAAAAAAGGAATACCGATTGGGAGGGCGGTCTAATTGGCGAGATGCAAACGGTGCAGCCGGCCACTAAAAACGCCGGAAAGTATCGAACGGGGTTACGGCATCATTTGTAAAAAGAAGCAGGATGCGGCGGATGCGGAGTTTCTAAAGTTGCAAATTACAATCGACGAGGAAATTGAGTATCAGGAGGCGATTGCGCAATGACGATCAGCATTGACGGCAAACTCTATCGCGGAAATTTAATACTACGGCACGGGGTCGACTTCCCTGAGCAATACAGAAGCATCACCATCGAGCACTCAGAATATGGCGAATGTCTAATTTATATAACAGGAGTCGGGACGCCTTACTGGGAAGATCCTCTCACAGTTAAAGTGCCTTACACGTATTACATCACCGAAATAACGGAGCCGAGCGCAGAGTACGTGAAAAAGCGGAGATTGCAGAAAAGCGGTCTGAAATTAGTGGAGGGGTGACTGCATGAAAAGGGCATACAGCCGTTCCCACGCAAACCGTGGGGCCAAGCTAGAAAACTTGATTGATATGACGAATCGACAGTATCGCCACAAGGGCGTCGCGCTGATTGACAAGGTTCCTAATGCATGGGTGGTGCAAAGAGCCGGGAAGAAGATTGTCTCGGCTTTCCCGCAGCGCAAGACGGGCGTTGATTATGTTGGAGTATCTCATGGTCGAGCAATTGCGGTCGAAGCGAAGTCAACGACGAATAGGACAAGCTTTCCGTTGTCGATGATTCAGGACCATCAAATTAAGTTCTTGCAACAGTTTAAAGATCAGGGCGGCACTTCGTGCTTTATCATCGAATTTTCAAAGCTCGATGAAATTTACTTTGCAACATTAGAATTCGTAATGAAGTGGCTGGAGCAGGCGGAGGATGGCGGGAGAAAGTCGATTCCGTATCAAGAGTTTGTTCTGAATTGCGATTTAATCGAAAGTGAAAATGGTTATGTACTGCATTACTTAAAGCACGTGGGGTGAGGGGGATAATTTAAATAAACTTATTATACCACAACTTTTTACGACCGAGCCAAGCCACTTTGGATTGGTCGGGGTATTCAGTGCCTCCCTAGGTCGTCAATTCATTGAATTAAGAACTAGTTCAATGATTAACAGAAAGAGTTGTATCAAAACTTCTTCGAACATTGGTCATCACCTCCTTTAACTTTGAAGGCGCAGGTTTAATTATGAACAAAAAACATTTGATCTATACAGGAAGTGAAATGATTGCAGCTAACAATCTTCGAGGTCGCCGAACCGGACGTTATCCCGTTCGAGATCGGCGACATGGTTCGGATCACCATACCAGATTACAAACGCGCGGATCCGGAGAGTTTTTATTACTTGCAGGATTTTGAGTGCGAGCGGGGCGTCATTACAAAAGTTGTGCACGTCCCGTCGTTGCAATACGAAGTGGATTTTGATGGGCGGATTGCGATTGTTTATCACGATGAATTGAAATATTGGTAAGGAGTGAAAAAAGTGACTAAAAAAGTAAATTTAGTTAGGTCATTCATGGAGGTCGAAGGAAATCTGAAGTTGGATATGACCTGGATGGAAAAAGACGGTTCAGTCAAATTTACCGGACGTAGAGAATATGGAGAAAACGAGGATAGTCGCATAGAAATAATTATGGATAAGTACCAAAAAGAAGCCGTGGAAAATTGCAAGAATGTAATGGAAGTATATGAGTGCTACGAGCAAATGCGATATTTTTGATGCGCATTCGAAACAAAATGCGTAACAAGGAGATGTAAAAATGGCTAGGGGTTTTGATTATGAAACAACATTAGGTACTTGTTGGTCAAAAATGGAGAATGACTTTAAAATTTACTATCCGAATAAGTCTGACGGTTGGCTTATGCACGGTTTAATGAAGGATAAAGTATTTAAGGAGTTTCTTTCCGAATTAGAAAAAAGAGGCTATGACACTAAAACATTGAGGTTTTCAGTTAAAAGAAAGTAATCCACATTTCGACAGAAAGGAAGCTGAAAATGCAGAAAAATAATTACGTTGAATCTTTAGAAGAACTTTTGATTTTCATGTGTCAAACATACGAGGATATGCAAAACTCACTACTCGATCTTGCCAAAGAAGGCAATGAAGCATTTACCAAAATCCCTATGATTCAAGGGTTCTCCAACACGATGGGAATTAGCCAAATTGCAAAGCTAAAATTTCGAACACCTAAAATTGGATTTGCAGAGGTTTTCGAAGTTTCGGAAGACCGTGTCATGCTAAAGCAGTATGCGGAGTGTGAGGATTGTGATTACCAAACTGAAAATATGAGTGAGAGGGATTTGGTCTTTAAGGTGTGCATGGACGGCGGATATATCCAAAGTGATAAAGACGGTGGATATTACAGTCGTTGCCCAAAATGCAAAAGTGACAATCTATCACTGTATAACGGATAGCATCGCATTCCGTCAGAAAGGAAGATTAGTTTGGAAATCAAAGAAGCGACAGAAATCATACATGCAGGATTGGCATGGGCGAATTGGACAGATGAACAGCAAGTGGCCATGCGGGAAGCGTTGAAGTGTATGTATAAATTAGAGGAAATTCGAAAGGAATCAAATTACGTTTACGATGAGGAAATTGATTTAAGTGACTTTGGTGAGCGAGTTTTAAATCTACTTTAATCCGATAATTAGACCAAACAGTCGAACATTGAAAAAGTTCGATGATTATAGCGAAGGTGGATATGTACACGGGGTGTTTAGTTCAAGAGAGAAAGCTCAACAAGCGTTGGACAGTGGAGAATTTGATTATGGGCATGACGATACAGATATTCACGAAGTGACACTGGACAAATTTAATTTTCAGGAGATTGAGATTTGATGGGATATGAAATGACAGCACTAGAACAAATCAACAGGATCGCGCATCAGTTGCCAAAAGTAGTCTTGCAGGACATACATCAGAGGATTGCAGATTGGAGGGCTAGCGGTGGCGGTGCGGATGATCCGTATATTTATCAGCAACTTAGGTTTGCACAAAATGTGATTAGGAGTGGGAGAAATGAACAATCATGAGAGCGATTTTATAAAAAGCATGATGAAAGCAGCACTAATACACAATGTATTGGAGGGAGCGAAGAAAATTGACGGTCGGGCACTTATGAGTGGAGCAACGGAAGGTTCCGACATAAGGCGACGATTTCCGGAACATCATCCAAGCATTCAGACGGCTATCACGGACAAGGACATGCTTCTGCTTCACATTGACATGGCGCTTGATATCGAGAATGAGGAATTGTTTAAGTTGCTAACTGCCGAGCTTAGGGTGATGGAGGCGTTGGTATGACGATAATCACAGTACCAGAAGTCGCTGCAATCATAGTGACAGGTGTATTTCTACTCGGTTCAGGATTTGCGTTGGGACGGAAAAGCAGATGATTGCAGCTCGGGAAGTAAAGCATGTTCTGTTTGAGGACGTGGCCGTCAAGTGGATATGGGAAGAGTGGGAGTTGATCCGATTCCGGGAGCTTTGGGAAGCGGGCGAGCCGATCCAAACGATCGCGAAGGTACTCAAAACGAATAAGCGGAGCGTCGGTCTGCTTGTGATGGATCAGGCAGAGAACGGTTATATTAAGCAGCGACCGAAGGGATTGTTTTGACAGTCCAATTACTTGAAAAACTCATGAAATCCCATTCGCATGGGAAATGCCCAAAGATAAAGGCCGAGCAATAATAAGGGGCCAATCAAGAAGGTATAAAGTCTGCGAGGTAGCCAACTAAAAAGCATCTTGTAGAGAAGTGCAAGGGCAATCAATGTGATTATTAAAATGATTATTGGTGCGATGATGGGCATCCAGTCGATCTCTACACCTTCAAATAAGTTCAATAGATTTACCACCTTTATAACAAATAAAAAGACAGGATTCCTCCTGCCTCAGCCAACTATATCGTACCACAAATAGGAGGGGTCCTGTTGAATAAAGATATTACAATTAGTCCGAATGATATATTGCTAGAATTTGATATAATGGAACTACCTGTGAACTGTGTGGTAGTAATTTCCGAGGGGAAGGCGAAAGTGAGAGAACTTCCGGAGCACGGGGAATATCGGATTGTGACGCATGCCGGTAAAATCAAACGGATGCGGAGGGAAGAGGGGGAAGAATTTTGAGGGTCAAAGGAAAAGATAAAGCATTTAAAGTCTTAAATCATATTTTCGAACAGGGATATCAGGTAGCCAAGGCTGATAATGGGTACAACCCAGATGTACTTGCTATTAATAGTGAGGAAAATCGTGCAATAATATTGGAACATTCATCTACTGGAGATAGAAAAGTCAATATAGGAGAAATGTTTCAAGCAGATAAATGGTTGAGAGATAAGGAATATAAAGGCGAATTAATCTTTGTGTTAGATGGACAATCTGAAAATTCACCAACTTGTAACGGTCAGTTTAAAAGATTATCACCGCTGTTTGAGGAGTACTTAAAAGGAGGTACTTTCGGCTTGAAAAAAGTAGTGATAATTTCCAGGGAAAGTCATGAAGGGTGTATCGATACCACCGAAATATTAAAGATAAATACCGGTAACGTGATTAAATAAGCCTTTGGCCATCAGAGGACAACGATAATATAAATTAATCAAAAAATCATTTGCAAAAAGGTGATCAAATAATGACGAATCAATTTCCAGGATTAGCACAAGGCGAAGTAATTAACAACGAGCAAATCATGCGGATTTTTGGTTGTTCTGGCCAAGGTGGCATGAGGAGATCACTAAAAACTAATTCACTCGTAATAATTTCTAATAATGTAAAATCCTTATATTCAAATAGATGGGATGGGGATATTTTACATTACACTGGGATGGGTGCTAGTGGTGATCAAGCTTTGGGTACCCAAAATAGAACATTAGCAGAATCAGATATCAATGGCGTCAGAGTTTACTTATTTGAGGTGTTTGAAGAAAAGGAGTATACATTCAGAGGAGAAGTTTTACTTGAAAATAATCCTTATAAAAGCAGGCAGAATGATAACGCTGGAAAAGAACGCGACGTATGGATCTTCCCGGTTAGGATAATTGATCGAGAGTGGACACCAACAGAAGACACAATCAAGAATAATATTAAATTAAAAGAAGAGAAAGCAAAGGGTTTTTCTGAAGCAGAATTACTAGTTCTTGCAGGACAAGCACATAATAAACCTTCAAAAAGAACTGTTTCAGATAAAGGAATTTATGTTCGTGATCCTTATGTGAAGGAACTTTCACTTAGCATGGCAGCTGGTATATGTCAGTTATGTGACTCAAATGCACCATTCCACGATGGTCGAGGAAAACCATTTTTGGAATCTCATCATATTGAGTGGCTGTCGCGTGGAGGTGCAGATGTAATTGAAAATGTACTAGCCCTTTGCCCAAACTGTCATCGCAAAATGCATATCGTTGATAGCGAAAAAGATGTAAAGCGATTAAAGGTTAGATCTAGGGAGTTATTAGACAAGTTATATCATAGGTTATCGCCAATAAATAGGGTCTGGTAAAGAGTGATTCAAGATTATGCGCAGATTGGGAAATCAAACGGATGCGGAGGGGAGAGGGGAAAGAGTTTTGACGGATAGGAAATTAGAAAATAAAGTATTGTGGATTGTTAATGGATCGCTTGTGTTAATAGGCCTTTGTCTAATATTAATTCTGTTTACAAAAGAATATCAATATTTAGGTATCCCGTCTTTGTTTTATGACTCTAACTTCTTAGGAGCTTTGTTTGGAGCAGTGATTACAGGAATGATATCGATTGTGGTGTTCAAACTACAAAAAGTTAAGGAAAGTGTTTTGGAGAAACAAAAATTTGAAAAAATTTATAATGAAAACAAAAGGAATTTAAACTTTCTGGATGAATCCTTGAGTAAAATGGGAAGTGGGGTTGAAAAAAATAAGTATCAGTCTCCAAAAGAAGTAGAGGTTTTAAACCATTATATAAGGTTAGTCCGTTCAGAAATACAAGCAGTGGATATAAAAGATGTCCCTTATGAAATTCATGAAATATTTGCGGATTTAAAGGATTCTTTGACAACAATTCAACTTAGTACAGATGTATTGCTTAGAGTAAAAGAATTATCCTTCTTAAAAGATGAATTCTTGAGTAGTATTAGTCGATTTCATTATAATTTAAAACAAGTTGAATCATATTTAAACGAATGTGAATAAAGTCTCACCAGCCGACTGGAGGACAACGATTGATTACAGCATTGCGCTGTGTCATTTGTTGTCCTCTTTTTTATTTCAAAAATGTGAGGAGGAAAAATAATGGTTATTG
>RWZD01000065.1_pt1 | contig 30087 bp, 40 predicted proteins | sample 2187771 | NCBI WGS metagenome assembly RWZD01 (sample SAMN10531866, study PRJNA481165) | viral metagenome | isolation source: viral particles purified by filtration and ultracentrifugation from about... | place: USA: Tennessee
CGATAAGGCACCGACGGAAATCGATATGACACAATTCTTTGGCGCTATCTATCTAGCGGACGACGACGAGCAAATCGAACTACTCGAAAAAGCGGGCTTCGACGTTAGCTTAATCGGATTAGAACAGGCGAAAAAGGACACTACGGAAGGAGCTGATTCCTACGACTTCTAATGCGATGACTACAGCGAATAAAGGCAGGCACGCGGAGCTTATCGCTATTACGGCGCTGCTTGCTAACGGTTACCGCGTAATGGAACCGACCACTCCCGACGTATATGACCTCGGCGTCACGCGCAACGAGTGGGGTAATTACTACCGAAGGTGTCAGGTTAAGACCGCCCGGCTCCGCGTCAAAGATGGCGTCGAGTGGGTCGTCGTAACCGGCACGCGCAATAACGGACAGGTATACTCCACCGACGAAATAGACGATTTCATCGGAGTTCTAAATGGCGTACCGTACATGTTCGAATGTCGCGGAATCAGCGAATACTGGGTTAAGCCAACGGAACTGGACGAGAAGTGGACGAAATTAGATTCGAATATAATCGGAAAAGGGGCGGTTGTTTAATGGCGAAATTAGAAGGCGTTAAAACACTCGACATGATTGGCGGACAAATTACGAAGGTGGGGTATGACGGGGCGATTTACGAGAGGGACAGGGCGTTTGACGGAAGTACGGATATTGGAAACCTACTATTATGTACGGATGCTCCTTTTACATGGTTTACGAAGGGCGCGTTTTACGAGGTTGAGTTCGATACTTCCGCACCAGTCGTTGATAACGTAGGGAGCACTTCGGTTATACTTAAAACCAAGTTCGATATATTCCGTAAGGTTTCCGAATCTAGCACGCCAACTATCGAGCAAGTAGACGCCTTAGCCGAGCGCGTGACGAAGCTGGAAGGCGAGAAGAAAGATGAATCCACTCCGAAAACGGTCAAACGTAAGGCGCGCGTGGGCGAGCGTATTCTGATTACGGACGCGGGATTTGCAGGCGGTGATCCGACATACAAAAATGGCGACATACTGACGGTAAAATCGGTCGGAGATTGGGGGAAGGATACAGTAATCGCAGAAGAAGTAGAAGCGCGTAAAGGCCCGTATATTTACGACAAAGAGTACGAAGTCATCATCGAAGAAGAGTCGAAGCCAGCGCCGACATTCAGCGAAGGCGACCGTGTAAAGGCGCTTGCCAACGGTGAGTACGGCGATATTGCAGCGGGTGAGATCGGGATTGTCTCTGACATCTATGTCAGCGAAACTGATCCGTATACTATCGGAGTAGAAACGGACGAAGATCACGACTACTTCCGCCCGCAAGACATTGAACTCGTGTCGGAGGCGAAAAAGAAGAAGAGATACGAACCTACCTCCGGAGACATCGTAGTAATTACGGGTAATACTAACAGTAGTCGAAATGAAATCGGAGATATCGGGAAGGTGGGGCGAGTCAGATTAGGAAATGCCGAGGTAGACGTCATCGGAAAAACAGAAGGTAATGGAAACTGGACGAAGTTTTCCGAAATGCGTCCGGCAACTGACGAAGAAAAGGCGGAGTATGAGCGCGCAGCCAAATTCGCCAAGCTAGGACGCAAGCCGGGCGAGTTTAAGAAGGGCGATATTGTTCGGTTGAATCAAAATTCCGGAGCTGATAGCGAAGGAACGGTTGTCGAGATTGCATCCGATAAGGCAAGGACATATATCGGAGTCGACGGTGATACGTACCTCAGTGAAGCGGAATGGTTCGAACTAATCGCGCCAGTCGAAAGCCGCGTCGATATTGATGAATAATCCGATCCAATGCGCAGCCTGCCAGCGGACAATAGACGACGGCTACTACGACAGCCTGCGCGAGCAATACTACTGCGACGATGGCTGCTTCGAGGATTGGGCGGACGAGCATTACGACGAGGTGGTCGACTTTTACCGGCGAATGAATATCGAATAAGGGAGGCGGAGAATTGAAGCCAAAACTCCGGTTAAACATACGCCAGCCGACGGCAGATAATTCGGCGAAAGAGGCGATCAAGACGGCGACTAAACGTAAGGCGGACGCTAATGAGTCGATGGAGGACGCGTGGCTGCGTATCTTTGAATCGAAATTAACGGATGCCGATAAGCGGAAGCTGGTCGAGGTTAAGCGCGCAATGGAATCGGGAGCGATAGGCAGGCTCCCGGAGGAGCGCGTGAATAAGAACGGAAGTCCTAAGCGATTCAGCAAGGCGGAGGCACTTCGACTTTGGCGAGTATTAGACGCCCAGCAAGCCGAGAGAAGATTACGGGAAATGGTCGATAATATGCCGGATAATTACTGGATTATCACGGACGAGACGCGACTGGACGAGTTCCTTTCGATATTGGCTAACGAGAAGGAGATCGTATTCGACGTAGAAACCACCGGCACGGACGTATGGACGGATTATATTGTCGGCCACGTAATAACGGCAGTCAAGGCGGACATACACGCTTATATTCCGACTAAGCATCGGACGGACGAAAATCAGCTCGATAATGAGTATGTGGTGCGGAAGCTAAAGCCGATATACGAGGATGAAAGGATAGGGAAGATTGCGCACAACAGTCGATTTGACGTTCATATGCTTCGAAACGAAGGCGTAGATCTGCGCGGATTAACGTGGGACACGCAAATTGCTATGCACGTTCTCAACGAAAATGAACGCTTTCAAGGCGGAAGTTATCAGCTTAAAGACCTCGTTACGAAATACTTGAAGATTCCATCGCAGACATACGACGAACTATTCGGACAGCGAGGGTTTGACGAAGTATCAGACTTGAAGGTGGCGACGGCATACGCGGCCAAAGATGGCGACGTAACGCTCAAACTCCGAAACTTCCAACGCTACCACCTCGATAAAGTCGGCTTACTCGAATACTATGAAACGGTCGAAAATCCGACTATCGGCGTGGCTATCGAAATGGAGCAGGCGGGCTTCGTACTCGATCAAGAGCGCGCGAAAGTATTAGGCACGGAATTAAGCGAAGAATTAACGGAAGTTGAGCGCGGACTTAGAGAACATTTCGGCGAAATTAACTTCAATAGTCCGACTCAACTATCCGAAAAGTTTTACGGCGAACTCGGTTTAGACCGACACTTGCCGAAAGGGACGAAGCTATCGACGGATGTTAAGACGTTGGAATTGCTCGCTCCGCATAACGAAGGCATCGAATTACTTCTAAAATATCGAGAGAAATCGAAGTTGTTCGGAACATATATCGAGGCGTTGCCGAAACAGATGAAGCGAGACGGCCGGATTCACGGAAATTTCAATCAGTCGGGTACGGTGACTGGGCGATTTTCTTCGAACAATCCAAATTTACAGAATCAACCATATTTCGCTCGCCAGCTATTCATAGCTCCGCCTGGACAAGTTATTCTATCCGGAGACTTTTCGCAACAGGAACCTCGCTGGCTTGCGCATTATACAGGCGAAGAAGTTCTCGTCAATGCTTATCGGGAAGGTAAGGATTTATACTCGACGGCGGCCGCGGAGTTATTTGGTAAGCATATCGAAGAATGTGGCGATGGTTCTATATACCGGAAGATGATGAAAACGGGCATACTCGCGGTCATGTACGGCACAGGGCCGAAAACGCTCGCGAATCAGTTGGATATTACCGAGAAGGAAGCGCGGGATTTTATCGACCAGTTTTACGTTAAATATCCGAAGGTTAAAGCGTGGATTGATAGCAACGAAAGGTTCGCGAAGAAACACGGATATGTCGAGATGTTCATGGGGCGGAAAAGACGGTTGCCGGAAGCGCGGTCGAAAGACAGATTCGAACAGTTCAGAGCTATGCGTCAGTCAAATAACGCCATCATACAAGGAAGCGCGGCGATACAGACCAAACTAACACTGATCGAGACGCAAAAGCTTTGTCGACGTAAGGGATGGACGATGGCATTTACGGTTCACGACGAGCAAGCTGTCTATGTTCCGGAAAGTGTGACGTATGAGGACGTTAAAGAGTTCGAGGACATTATGCTCAATACAGTAAAGTTAAGAGTTCCAAATAAAACCGACTTAGAAATATCTTATCGTTGGGGTGAAGGTAAAACTATTAAGGAGTGGTTTAGTGAGCGAAGTTTATGAGCTAAGACTGACTAACACCGACGAAGTAACTCTTATCGATGCAGAAGATTTCGAAAGAGCGGGACATATCAACTGGTATAAAGATACTAACGGTTATGTGTGTAAGAATAAATATATCGGAAACGGAAAGTGGAAAGGTTTAAAACTTCATAGAATGATTATCGAGGCGAAAGATAGCGAAATAGTAGATCACATAAACAGGAACAGACTTGACAATCGAAAAGAAAATTTGCGAATCGTTTCGCATTTAGAAAACGCACAAAATGCTTCTTTGGCGAAAAACAATAAGAGTGGTTATAAAGGCGTTCATTTTAGAAATGGAAAATATTCCGCAATGATTAGGATTAATGGGCATCTAAAACATATCGGAACTTTCGAAACAGCGGAGGAAGCAGCGAAAGCATACAACGTTATGGCAGAGGAGCACTTCGGAGAATACGCAGCATTAAATGACGTCGATCATGCCGGTTATATTATTCCCGAAAGAAGAAAGGCGTGGTCGGAATATCGAGGAGTAACTTATCACAAACACAAAAAGAAATGGTACGCGTTTATCCAGTTAGACGGTAAGACAAGACATATCGGTGTGTATTTAACTGAGGAAGAAGCTGCGCGAGCATATAACGAATATGCTTATGAAGTATTAGGAGACGAAGCCATCTTAAATATTATATCGGAAAAGGAGGGCGATTAACATTCGCATACTATTACTAGCACTCGCGACCGTCATCGTCAAGATCAGCGCGCCGGTACTTGGAGTTGATCTGACGTGGCTACAGGCGATAGTCGTCACGATACTTGCGCAGACATTTGCGTTTATGTTTACCGGGACGCAGGGCGTAAATATTGCGATAGTTAAACCGAAGGAGGATGACGAAGATTGAGCGAAAAGCAACCGAGCTTAGTATTTATCCAAAGAAACGTAGGCGACGATTTTACCGTACTTATCGACGGTAAGGAAGTTAAGGGAATTCGAAGAATCTCGATTCATGCCGGAGTTGATGAATTTACTACGCACGAAATAGAGTATGTTACTGGCGCGACAAGTGACGAGAAGGGGAGCGATTAATATTACTCAAGACATTAGCGCACAAATAGAAGGCGACTTTATCGCAATGCTAGACGAGTTCCACAGTCAGAACGAAGTTTGGGATAACGCTCTCGACGCACAAATCGCGAAGTGGTACTCGAATCCGCCGCAAGTTTGGCCCAAACGCGACTTTCCGTATTTCAGTCCGAGCGCAGCGACGAAATGTCCGCGTGAACTTTATATGAAAGCTATTCGAGCGAAGAAGGACGTCCGCAAAGTTCAACCGCATCAATCTCGATGGCAAAAAATCGGTACCGTCATCGGAGATATGATACAACGCGAAATACTAGCGATCGAACGTAACTTCGAAAAGTTGACGGGAAATGTTCCTCGATTCACCTTCGTAAAGAATCCGGACGGCACGCCGATGTTCGAGGACTTCGCGAAAAAGAACGTACTTGTCGAACATAATGGCGAGAAGTTTTACTTATACGGAACGCCCGACGGTATTATGAAATACATTACGGACGACGGCGAAATAATCCGCGTAGGACTCGAAATTAAATCGAAACAACAATCGCCGGCCAAGACGTCGAAGAAGTCGTTAGTACGGGCGCAGCCTGACCACGAAGCACAGACGGCATTATACGCTCATATGTACGACTGCGATTATTACATCGTGCTATACGTAAATGGCGCCAAGCGTGCATGGGATATGAGCGCAGAGGAATACGAAGACTTCCCTGATATTCGAGCGTTTTGCAGACGAATTACGGACGCTGATCGTAAGCCTATCTTCGATAAGTTTGCGATGATTACGAAGGCTATTCGTGAAAAGAATCCGCCGAGCGTGGATTTGGATGCGTTCAAGTTTAACGAATATAAAATGGCGATAGCTAAGTCGATGGATGACGAGGAATTCGACGAACTTAAAGCGAAAGTACGGCGCATATTAAAGTCAGGATTACCGGACTGGAAGAAGCAGGCGTATTACGATGCTTTCGACTTTATTAAGGACGTAAGGGAGACGATAGTTTGACGGAGCTTTTAAATAAGATTACGCAAGGCGATTGTCTCGAAGTTATGCAGCGGATACCGGACGAATATATCGATCTAGTTATCGCCGATCCTCCTTACGGAATTGATTTTAGTAGTAATTTCCGTAAACAATCGGAGCTAAAGAGTGTTGGCGGTATCTATAACGACGGCGCGGATAACACGGAATTTCTTGCCGAGGTTATCGAAGGCATAGACAGAGTTCTAAAGCCGAACTCACACATATACTGGTTTACGCGTTGGGATCGAGTACACCTGCAACTTCCGATATTGCAACGATATTTCAACGTTAAGAATGCGATAATTTGGATGAAGAATAACTGGTCAATGGGCGATCTTACCGGAGCTTACGCCGGACAATATGAAACTATCATTTTCGCGCAGAAAGGGCGGCGCAAACTAAACGAGGTAGATGGACGGAAACGTCATACAGACATACTACAGTTTGACCGAATATCTCCGAATAAGTTACGGCACTCACACGAAAAGCCCGAAGATTTAATCGAGTTTTTAATTCGGAAGTCGTCCGGTGAAGGCGAGATAGTATTCGACCCTTTCGGCGGGTCATGTACGACCGCGGCATGTGCGAAGAAGCTAGGGCGAAACTTCATAACTACGGAATTAGACCCCGAATACGTCGAAATAGGCAATCGACGTATCTCGGAAGCATTGGCGGAAAAGGAGGCGGGTGCTTGACTAGGATATTAGCGTTCGACATAAGCGCAAGCCCCGGCGTAGCTGTCCTCGAAATCAAGAACGGAAAGCCCCGCCTAATCACGGTCGATCACGTCGAAACAGACTCGTCGGCTACAGACGCACAGCGATACGAATATGTCAAGTCGCTCGCCACACGCATCTGCTACGAGTACCGGCCGTTTGACGTTATCGTCCGCGAAAAGTTTATCAAAGGCGGAAGCAAGCGTGGCACACAGCTCGTATTCGGCGCATGGTCGGCGATTGATACCGCGCTGGGCCAATTCGGCTATGCCGTCGATGAAAAGGACGAGATAGTCGCGTCTCGCGTCAAGAAGACTATCGGAGGCAAGGGCGGAGCGAGCAAGGACGAGGTGGCCGATGGCGTCATTCGGATATTGGGCGAGGAAGTTCGGCATTTACTCTACACGGAGAAAGGGCGCTTGCTGGACGACCGAGCCGATGCCATTGCGATAGGGCTAACGTATGCAATCGAAAAGGGGCTGATCGAGACGTGAACGTACCGGAAGAACTTCGCAAACTCAAACGCAGCCTCGAACGGCAGCTTGCCGAGAATAGTTCGGACATTGACCGATTAGATCAGCGGCGCGCGGAGCTGGTCGAGGAAAGGCGCGGTCTGATTCGGGGCATCGAAGGAATTAGGCGAGAAATATCGAAAGTGGAGGGCGATTGAATGGTCGAAATTAAAAAGCGAGACGGAAAGATAGTCGAATTTGATTCGGATAAAATTGCGCAGGCGATAGCTAACGCTGGCAAGGAAACGGGCGAGTTTGACGAGGAAAGGGCGGCGTATCTTTCGGAGGACGTTATCGCACTGCTCGGAACGGACGGTGTGCTGACGGTTGAGGACGTGCAGGACAGCGTAGAGCGCGTACTGATGGCGTCCGAATATAAGGCGACGGCGAAAGCTTATATCATTTACCGCGATCAGCGCAATCGTGAACGTAAGCCGGACATATTCAAGCGCCGGCTGAACCTCAAGCCGTACGAATACCCGCAGTTAGCCGAATATAAGGACGCTATCCGACATTCGTACTGGATTCATACGGAGTTTAACTATACGTCCGATATTCAGGACTTTAAGGTCAATGTAAGCGAGGCGGAGCGCAATGCGATTAAAAACGCTATGCTCGCCATTGCACAGGTCGAAGTCGCAGTTAAGACGTTTTGGGGCGATTTATATCACCGCCTACCTAAGCCGGAAGTTGGCTCGGTCGGCTATACGTTTGCCGAGAGCGAGGTACGCCATCATGACGCCTATTCGCACCTACTCGAAATACTCGGATTAAATGGCGAGTTCGAGAAGATTGAGAGCATTCCGGAATTGTTTCAGCGAGTCGATTACTTGACGAAAGGGGCGTCGCTAGCACGGACGGGCAGCGATAAGGACTACGCGCTATCTATCCTATTGTTCTCGCTATTTATCGAACACGTATCGCTATTCTCGCAATTCCTCATTATCATGTCGTTCAATAAGTACCGGAATATCTTCAAGGGCATATCGAATGTTATCGAGGCGACTTCGATGGAGGAACAGATTCACGGACTATTCGGAATCGAGCTAATTAATATTATTCGTGAAGAAAAGCCGGAATGGTTCGACGGGAACTTGGAGCGCGCAGTTTACGATGCTTGCCGCGAGGCCTACCTTTCGGAGGAGATCGTAATTGACTGGATTTACGAGGCAGGCGACTTGGACTTCATGCCGAAAGCGACCGTCAAGGAGTTCGTAAAGAACAGGCTTAATAATTCGCTGGTAAGTATCGGATATAGAAAAGTATTTTATGTAGACGAAAAGATCATTGAAAATACGGACTGGTTCGATGACGAAATATTGACAACGAAGCACGGCGACTTCTTCGTTAAGAGATCGAGAAATTACAATAAAAGGACGCGGAGTATTACGGGCGATGATTTGTTTTGATGTAGTGTGGACTAATAATGTGCTGCACCAACCATTTTGCTGGTATTAACGTAAGGAGGGTAATTGGATTTGACGAAAAGGAAGAGGCTTATGTTTCCAATGAAATGTGATAGGTGTGGGAAAGAACCTGAAAAAGGGAAAAGCGATAATTGGGATGTATTTAAATTGGATTGCTCGTGTGGCGGAAGGATAATAACAGATTTTACTAAGCCATATTATGAACACTTCGGAAATGCAGAATAGTTGAAATTGTATGTAGTTAGGAGGAAATATATTGACTGTAAATGATTTTCTAAAAAGATTAACAGAAGAAGATAAAGATAAAATGATTGTCTTTAGCGATGGAGAAGGATGGTCGAATGTATGGTTTAAGAAAACAGATAATGACATTATTATTTATTGCGATTATAACGAAGTTTTTTCAGGTGATAAATAATTAACAGTACGAAGAAAAACAGACTTAAAGGGGTCGGTAAATATAATGACGAAAACATTCGAATGGTTAAACGAGAACAGTCGCAATTTCCTAAACGGAGGCTACCTAACGGAAGGTGTGTCGCCGGAACAACGCATTAAGATAATCGCGGACACAGCCGAATCTATCCTCGGAATCGACGGATTCTCCGATAAATTCTACGACTATATGTCGAAGGGCTTTTACTCGCTATCAACGCCGGTATGGGCGAACTTCGGCAATAACAAAGGGCTTCCGATTAGTTGCTTCGGCTCGCACCTTGAAGACAACATGGGCGGAATCCTACACACGCAAGCCGAGGTCGGCATGATGAGTAAATTCGGCGGAGGCACGAGCGGATACTTCGGAGAACTCCGACATCGAGGCGCGCCGATAACGGACAATGGTCAATCTTCGGGCGCCGTACACTTTATGAAACTATTCGAAAGTATTATCGATGTCGTCTCGCAAGGCAGTACGCGCCGCGGACGATTCTCGCCGTACTTACCTATCGACCATCCGGACATTGACGAGTTCTTAAAAATCGGAACGGAAGGCGACCCGATCCAGGAGTTAACGCATGGCGTTACCGTAACGGATGAGTGGATGAAGGAAATGGTTGCGGGAGATTCCGATAAGCGGGCGATATGGGCGAAGGTAATACAGCGCCGCGTTGAAATCGGATATCCGTATATCTTCTTTACTGATACGGTTAATAACGAAGCAGTCGACGTTTATAAGGATAAGGGCTTGCGGATTAATCACTCGAATTTATGCTCGGAGATTACGTTGCCGAATAACTCCGACTGGTCGTTCGTCTGCAATCTATCGTCTATGAACCTAATTCATTACGACGAATGGAAGGATACGGACGCAGTAGAAACGATGATTTATTTCCTCGACGCAGTTATGACGGAGTTCTTGACGAAGTTAGAAAGATTACGAGATTCTGACGCAGAGGAAGATCGAAAGGCGTTCGGCTTTATGGAACGTGCGTATAACTTCGCTAAGGATAACCGCGCGCTAGGCTTAGGCGCTCTCGGCTGGCATTCCTATTTACAATCGAAGATGATTCCGTTTGAATCGCTTGACGCATCGAAATTAAACGCTTGGATATTCCGAGACATTCAGACGAAGGCGCTCAAAGCATCGAAAGAATTAGCGGAATTATACGGAGAGCCGGAAGTGTTAAAGGGATATGGGCGCAGGAATACGACGTTAACGGCAGTTGCTCCTTAACTTGTAGGGCGCTAGTAAATTAATACTAGTGTGAACACTTCTGAATTGCTGGAAAACCTAAGTCCGAAAGGATATGGCAATCAGCAGCCAAGCCTCACCAGGGCTATTTACATCATTTAATATCGAAATGAAAGGAGTTGATACTATGTGGAAACCATGTATTAGTTTTCCGAAGATAGAGGTCACTAGGGATGGAAGACTTAGGTCGTGGCACTCTTCGTGGGGAAGATATGTCGAGAAAACTCCGAGAAGCGATAAAGACGGATATGAGATAATTAGTGCAAGAAAACCTAACGGAAGAACGACATCGGCAAGAGTGCATAGATTGGTGGCGGAGGCTTATATCCCCAACCCCGAAAACAAACCCGTTATAAACCATATAAACGGAATCAAGAATGACAATAGAGTGGAGAATTTGGAATGGGCGACCGTTGCCGAAAACACTCAACACGGTTACGATCTCCTAGGAAACCTATCAGCGCAATCAAAACCAGTAATACTAATTATAGATGGAAAGCCATTCTCTTCATATCAATCGATAACTAGAATGACTGAATTGATTGGGATAGATAGGAATAGATATAAAGAATTAGAGAATGATTCCAACGGCTATTTTAGGTTTATCGAAGGACATGAAGACGGGCTATGCATTCCTCATAATAAAGAAGTATGGAAAGAAGGTTTCCGAGTTAATGTACGCGGACAATACTTCTTGTGCGAAGGTGTGTATTACGATAAAGTATCTGACATTATGAAGAAATACAATCGTGATAAGTCAACTATATACCGTTGGTTAGACGAAGGACATCCTCGTGGAATATCGATCGAAGTCATTAGTTGCGAGGATTTCCTTAGAAATACAAAACACAAAAACTGGTGAGGAAGGTTCAACGACTATCCCGTAGCGGGGAGTACAGTCAAGCGACTGGAAGCGGAAGTGGGCTTATGAAAATAAGTCGTGATATAGTCTACTCTTTATGGAAACATAAAGCAGTCCTCAACGAAGGACGGGCGAGGAATTAGCGAGCCTCGTCGAATATCAAGGACAACAAGTTCGGCGTTCATTCTCGGACAAGTATCGCAGAGCATCGAGCCGATATGGTCAAATAACTACGTTAAGGACGTAGCGAAAGCGAAGGTAACAATCCGCAATCCGTATTTAAAGGACGTGCTGGCGAAGCATGGCAAGGACACGCGCGATGTCTGGAATAGTATCCGCGATCATGACGGCTCGGTTCAGCATCTCGACTTCTTGACGGAACATGAGCGCGAAGTGTTCAAGACATTTAGCGAAATTGACCAATACGTTATTCTCGACCAGGCGGCGATACGTCAGCAGTTTATCGACCAGAGCCAGTCGCTCAACCTTATGATTAATCCGAAAATGTCGGCGAAGGAAATTAACGACCTCATGCTATTCGCGTGGGAGAACGGGATTAAGACGCTTTATTATCAGCACAGTACGAATGCAGCGCAGCAGTTCAGTAAGGATAAAATCTGCTCGGTGTGTGAGGCATAATGGTGCAAAATGTCCGCGGATTTTGGTTACTAGAGTATATACGATAAAAGGAGGAGTTTCGATGACTAAAGTATTAGTCGATATTTATTACACGTACGGTAAAGGTGACGGCGAGGAATTAGGTGATAGATTTATTCTCGATTTAACTAAAGAATCCCGAGAGAGCATTTTCGATTGTTTCCGATATGACGAAAGTTACGACGATAAAGAGGCGTTCTTAAAAGGCGAGATAGATAATTTCAGCTTTGATAGGTATGGCGGAGACTGGGACGAACCTACCGGAGGATTTGTCGTAGTTAATTCGAAAGATGAGCTGATAAGCTCTATTAAAAGAAAAGCTGATCGAGAGATTTCCGAAGTCGAGAAATTGTTTGCGGAGTAATGACGATAAAAAGGCGAAAGGATGATTTTAATGAAAAGACTACTCGCGTTAATCTTAGTCAGTATAATGGCCGTTGTTTTAGCAGCCTGTACGGAGGCTGACACCGTAAATCACAACTTATCGAAATCGTCGGACTCGTTCGAAGTTAATCGAAGAATTGTATTTTTTAACGGAATCACAGACAAATATCTATTAACTATCGAAGGATTGTGCTCCTTAAATGTCAACGATAATGCCACGCTACGGGTAACTTGTAAAACCGGCAAAGACGAATATAAAAGGCATTATCTTGGATTAAGCGACAACGTAAGTTATTTCGTAGAGCAAATCGACGGAGCTAATGTCGATCCGTTTCATTATCGAGTAATATTCCGTCCGGAATCAATCGTGCCTGATATCGATATTCAGACGAGCAACTAAAAAAGCGAAGGAGCCGATAATATGCCGAATTTAAACGAAATCAAATCGAATCCAATCCGCAAGGCTACGCCGATAAGGAACAACCGAATCAAACGCGACTTTAAACGCCTGCTCGCGATCATTGCCGACGCGAGGGAGCCAGACTACTCGGAAGTAGAAGCCCTCGCGGCCAAGTACGGACTGTATTTTAACGATATAGGCGAAGTAAAGGAAGTGCGCCGTTAATGCATATCGCTGATTTACACGTAGTCGTAACGGTTGATGACGCGGGCAATGTCGTAGGCTATCCGAAGGGCGGCGGTTCAAGCTCGCCCTCCTACATTCGAGCATTTGAGTCGGAAGCAAGCGCTAAACGATCGGCCAAGCGTATTAATTGGGCGCCCGAAAACGTTAAAGTAATGAGAGTAACAGCGATGGAGGCGGTAGAATGACCGAAAAACTAGACGAACTATTATCGAAATGCAATCCGGAAAATAGGCCTGAAAACGCATGGAACGATATTGACGATCTAACTGCGAATATTAAGCGATGGGCAATCGACCGAAATTTGCATACGGCCAATCCCGATAAGCAGATGCTGAAACTATTCGAGGAATTGGGCGAGCTGGCCGAGGGCATGGCGAAGAACAAGCCGGAGCAGATCGCGGATTCTATCGGAGATGCTTACGTAGTGCTGACAATCCTTTCGATGCAACTCGGAATTAATATCGAAGATTGCATAGCGCAGGCTTACGACGAAATCAAGGATCGGCGCGGCAAAATGATCGATGGGGTCTTCGTGAAGGAGTCCGATCTATGAGCGTCCGAGATACATCCTCGTTCCAGCGCCGTCGATTAAGGCGTGCAACCTACGTCCTTCTCGGCAGGATCGGTATTTATAAATTAACGTATTATCTTAACGGACATCTAGAACGGATATTATCACGGAAAGGGAGCGATTGAATGGCGAACAAAATCGAGGTATTAAGCGGAACTGGCTACGTAATCCTGCACGACGTAATGGGCGACGATAGAACTATCGCGAACGCTGCTAGAGTTAGTTTCGATAAGAAGACCGAGGAATTATCGGAGCGCGACGAAAGACTTATTCGATTCTTAGCCCGAGAAGGCCACGACAGCCCATTTCGGCACGCTTCGCTGCAATTCGAAGTTTATGCGCCCCTTATGATTTGCCGCCAATGGTGGAAATACGTAGTTGGCAGCGATCATACAATGGACGCTCATAACGAAAGTTCGCGCCGGTATGTCACGGAAAATAACGAGTTCTATGTGCCGGATCCGGTCGCCTGGAGATCATATCCGAAAAACGTCAAGCAGGGTTCGGGTGAACCTTTAACCGAAGAAAAAGGGCGGACTTGGTCGGCTTATCTAAACGACGTTATTGCTAGAGGAGAATCTTTATATCAATCCGCATTAGCTGACGGAATCGCACCGGAGCAAGCGCGCCTATTCCTGCCGGCATACGGATTAATGGTGCGGTGGTATTGGACGGGAAGTTTGCAGAGTGTCGCGCATTTGATCCGCCAAAGAACGGCAGGCGACGCGCAGCACGAGTTCCGCGAATATGCCGAGGCGGTCAAGACGTTAGCCTCCGAAAAGTTACCCGTTTCCATCGACGCGCTAGTCGGAAAAGGAGGCGATGCCTGATCGGACTATTAACGGTAACAACGCTAATTACGCAATTGCTCGCGCCGCAGCCCGAACCTTCTATCGTCAATGATCCGGAGCAGCAGGCGGACTTCTGGCGCAGCAAGACGGAGGCCAAGGCGCAGGATAACGAGGCGCTAATCGAAATGAATGCCGAGCTAGAATCGGCTATCGAGGATTTAGAGAGGGAGGTCGAACGGCTTGGACAGATTCATGTCGAAAATGATGGACGCAATACTAGTGGCGCTGTCGGTGCTACTCCTCCTTATGCTATTATTAACGATAGTGTTCACGATATGGGTAATATTTCCGGCAGTATTGACGTAGAAGCCACGTTCTATACCGCATTCTGCTCGACTGGCTGCATCGGAATAACAGCAACGGGCCTAGACGTCAGCTCGACGATATACACGCCGGACGGCTATCGGGTAATCGCCGTCGATCCCAGCATAATAAAGCTCGGCAGCATCGTCAAAGTCACGCTGGCAGACGGCGATAGCTTCGAAGCTAAAGCCGAAGATACTGGCGGCGACATCCGCGGCAATCGAATCGATATATTAGTAGAGTCGACGGACGAAGCGTTTAGGCTCGGCAGGCAGGCGGCCACGGTCGAAATATTAACGGAAGGGAAGCGATAGTATGGCGAAGATTAACGTATGCGATTATTGCGAAATTAAACTTGGAGAAATGGAAGAACAGTCGAAGGAAGCTCCGAAATCCACTGATGACATTATCGCCAACCTAGTCGCACGCGTTGCGCAATTGGAGCGCGAGCTTACCGACTCAAAACGCGACATCGAAACATGGGCGCAAGAGGTCGAGACGCTCCGCTATACCAACACGGAATTATATTCGCGCTTAGGTCACGTTGAGCAGGATACGGATGACTTAGATGAGAAAGTCGAAATGGTAATCGACGATATAGTGACGTTAGATGAACGAACAACAACTGGCTCAATAACGGAGGTTAAAATATCGCAGACTATCGATGGAAAATCCGTATACGATTTTAAGATTAACGGAAATCCGCCGGCAGACAGCATTACGGAAATATTCGAGAAGATTTACGGAGGTGCGTGCCGATGAGAATCGCTTTTACCGGCAAGCTCCGTTCGGGCAAGAGCGCCGCGGCCGGCCGACTCGTATATAATTACGGATTCGAGTCCGTCAGCTTCGGCTCGGCCTTGAAGCGCTATGCCGACGAGATATTCAGCGTAACGGAAGTAAGCGAATATAAGCCCGAACTGGTTACGGCGGTTGATCCGTTTGGATGCACGTATACCGTATCGCAGCGCAAGCCCCGCAAGCTCTATCAGGATTTTGGGCAGACGTTGCGAGAGCTTGATCCGGACATCTGGATTAGGCACGCGGAAAAGTCGGTCGAAATGCTCGAGGATTTCCGCAGCACACGCGGCATAGTTATCGATGACCTGCGCCAGCCGAATGAGTACGAATGGTGTCGCGCCAATGGCTTCGTAATTATTCGCATTACAGCACCGGTAGAAGCCCGCGTACGCCGCGCGGAAATAGCCGGAGACGCCTTCGATATGGCAAGCCTCGACCATAATACGGAAAGCCATTCGGACGGCTTCGAGGTAGACTACGAGATTGTAAACGACGGCTCATACGAGGATTTGGAGCGCAAAGTTGACGAAATAATAACGAAAATGGAATCCGAAAGGGAGCGATAAGTTGACGAAATTTAGCTACGTATCTTTATTCTCCGGCATTGGCGGCTTTGAGCAGGCGTTAAATAAGCTCGGCGGAACTTGCGTACTAGCCTCCGAGATTGATAAATTCGCTAACCAGGCGTATGAAGTACTTTATGGTCATCCGACTGCGGGAGATATTACGCAGATTGACGCAAAGGACGTACCCGATCACGACTTGCTTGTCGGAGGCTTTCCGTGCTTTGCCGCTGGAACGTTGATTACTACGGCAGAAGGAATAAAACCTATCGAAGAAGTGCGGAAAGGCGACAAGGTTCTTACGCATACTAACACATTTAAAGACGTAGTAGTGCCAATGATGAAGCGTAAGAAAGGTATTTACGAATTAAAGGTACAAGGAAGTCCAACGACACTTATCACCGAAGAACATCCGGTATATGTCCGTGAAATGTTCCGCACATATAACACGGAAAACGGTAAGCGGACTAATAGACGCAATTGGTCAGAGCCGAAATGGATTGAGGCGAAGGATTTGAAAGAAGGCGTTCATTTTGTCGGGATGTCCGAAAATAATAACGCAAGTAATCCGCGCAATATTACGAAAGAAGAAGCTTGGCTTATCGGAAGGTATGTAGCAGACGGATATATTAGAAATAATAAGCGGAACGGTCGCGAAAACTCTTATAACAATCAAGTAATCTATTGTATAGGTAAATCGAAGTTGTCGGAGTTTAAACAGAATGTTCGCGGTTATTACGTAGGTATTTCCGAGGATAGCACGGTATATAAAGGGCGGATTATTAACGAAAGATTAACGGAGTTATGCCTTGAAGCAGGACGAGGTTCGGAGAATAAACGCGTTCCTGGATATATCCTCGACTTGCCGAATGATTTACTCGAAACATTCCTTGAAGGATACTTGTCCGGTGACGGCTGCGTAATTAAAGGAGTCTATCAAGCTACCTCCGTAAGCCGTCAATTAACCTACGGATTAGGTCAAGTCGTTCAAAAACTATATAAAACTCCCTACTCAATAACGTATACAAAACGCCCCAAAACGACTGTTATCGAAGGTCGTACGGTTAATCAGAGGGATACGTGGATGATTCGATTCCGCAAAGAAAATCGAAAACAACAGGACGGCGTTTATATCGACGGTATGTTATGGATGCCGATTAGAAAAATAACGTATGATGCGGATTTTGAGGGTAACGTTTATAACTTCGAGGTGGAAGGAGATAACAGCTACGTAGCAAATAATTTAACTGTTCATAACTGCCAAGCGTTCAGCGTCGCGGGCAAACGTTTAGGATTCGAAGATACGCGAGGAACATTATTCTTCGAAGTGGCTCGGATTGCACGCGAAAAGCAGCCGAAAGTAATCCTCCTCGAAAATGTAAAAGGACTCGTCGGACATGATAAAGGGCGCACGCTGGATACGATAGTTAAGACGCTAAATGACATCGGTTATGCCGTAGATTTCGAAGTATTAAACTCGAAATATTTCGGAGTTCCGCAGAATCGTGAGCGTATCTTTATCGTAGCTGTTCGCGATGATTTAATTGAAGCCGAACCGTGGATTATCGAAGGCAATACGATAGTACCGAAAGGCAAGCGAAGAATCGGCGCATATGAGGGCGTCAAGACGTTTAACTTCGATTGGCCTGAGCAAGCGGAAGTTACGACGAGGCTGTGCGATATTCTCGAAACAGACGTCGACGAGAAGTATTATCTCGACGAAGAAAAGACCGCGAAACTAGTGGCGCAGTTAAACGGAAAAATCGAAGATGATTCGCCTAATATATTCGGATCGCTTAATCATTACGAAAACGACCAAATGAACCGCGTTTATAGTACGGAAGGAGTTGCGCCTACTATTACGGTAGTTAGCGGCGGAGGTCGTGAACAGAAGATTGCGGAGTTAGAGGCGTCAATCATTCAACTGCCCCGAGGAAACAATAAAGGCGGTATTCACAAAATAAGTCCGACTGTTACGTCCAATTATTTCGAAGGTAATAACTTACTAGGTGAACCACAGGAAATAGCAAACGGCGAGAATATATCGTATTGTATCGACGCTAACTTTTCGAAAGGAATCGCGCCATCAGGTATCGGAAAAGGACGCAGAACACACGTCGAAGAAACGAAGCCGCGCTATCGCATCCGCAAGCTAACTCCGTTGGAGTGTTGGCGACTCCAAGGATTTAGCGACGAAGCACACGACGCAGTTATGAACGCAGGCATTTCGGACTCTCAACGCTATAAACAAGCGGGCAATGCCGTCACGGTAAACGTAATAAGCGCAATAGGCAAGCGTTTATTACCGATTATCGTCGGAGACGAAAGATAAACACGTTACCGTCCGAGCTACCCCGATCATAGACGAACTCATACGGAGCGTCCTCGGCCTTATAGCCGTAGGTACCAGCAAACTTGCGCGCGCTCATATAGTATCGCTTGTCCACGGCATATACGGAAATAGCCGCGTGCACATTATCGGCAGCATTCTTGACGATAGCCAGCGACTTCTCTTCGACGTTATAGGCGATAGATACGCGATCATATGGGCGGACGCCGGCGAGCTTGCGCGCGGACGAGTTTAGGTAAAAGCGACGCTGATTATCGAGCGTTATAAACGGCACGCCGTCCGAGGGAACGAACTCAAAGCCGGCGAGCAGGTCGTTTGATTCAGACATGACGAATCAACTCCGTTCCGGCTACGCGCTTGGCCTCGCCGCCATTTAGCGTCATATCGAAATAGCCGGCGTCGGCGCGTCGCAGTATCAGCGTATTGCCGTCGTAGGTATATTCGTGATCGTCCAGTATATTTACGTGTTCGAAGTCGGATAGCATGCGCAGCAGTACGTCGCGCCCTCCGAATAAATGGCTCTTATTCATGACGGTTAGCCTCCGTTCATTCTAGTATTTATGGCGATTATATGCGATATAAGAACGAAAGTCAAGCGAAAAGGGGATTATATTCACGACGGAAGGAGATCGATTAATTGAACGTAAAATCTCTACTCGAACAATACCACGCGCTCCACGAACGCCAATATAAAGGCGACTATGATGCCGTCTGCGCGCTCGTAGACTTATCGCAAGCAATAACACTCGCGAAGCTTACCGCGCGCCAAGCGGAAGCCCTGCGCCTCGTATACGGCGAAGATTTAACGCAAGCAAGCGCGGGCGAACGTATGGGCATTACGAGGCAGGCTGTCGCGCTATATGTAGACGATGCAACTTCGAAGATACAACGAATCTACGATAAATGGGAGGACGATTGAGTGAGCGTAACTCTTTATAAAGGCGATTGCCTCGTCGAAAGCGATAAGATTCCGAGTGGTAGCGTTGATTTGATATTAACGGACTTGCCGTATGGGAACATGAAAAACGCTCCGAGTACATGGGACTCCGATAAAACTAAGTGGGATACAGCGCTCGAACCTTCAGAAGTATACGCGGCTGCTAATCGTATATTGCGCCGAAACGGAAAAATGGTCTTATTCAGCCAAGAGCCGTACACCTCGCGATTGATTAACGAAGCTATTTCGAATATACCATTTAGCTACCGCATGATTTGGGAGAAAGATACATTCGCCAATCATTTAGGAGCGAAGAAAGCGCCGGTAAGTTATTACGAAGATGTCCTTGTATTTAGTAAACCCAACAATAAGCTGGACTATAAAAAAGAAAATCCGCTAAGGGCGGTCATGTCAAAATATGCCGATAAGTACGGTAAGGAATATATCACCGATTTATTCCGCAAAGAGGGTAGGTATTCCAGTGACGCATCCGCCCGCGTACACGCCTCTTATAAATTCGGATACAGCAGCGGGAATAGGGTCGACCTGCTAGATGAAAAAATGTACGATTTTTTATCGGCATTTATTGACTTCGAGGAAGATTATAACGAATTAAAATACGTTTATTCTCTGTATCACGAAAAAGTAAAAACCGAATTAAACGACGAATACCCTTCCGTATTCAACCTATGGGAAGGCGGAAAATATAAATCGAACATTCTCCGCTATAAAAAGGATTACGACGGCTTCCATCCGACACAAAAGCCCGTTTTACTACTCGAAGATTTAATAAAGACGTTCAGCAACGATGGCGACACGGTAGTGGATTTAACGATGGGAAGCGGAAGTACAGGCGTTGCCGCGGCGAATACAGGGCGAAAGTTTATCGGAATTGAACTGGACGCGGACTATTACGAGATTGCTAGAAAGCGCATTGATAGCGCAATGGAGGCGATTAGATGACATATACATTCACGGCAAATTATAACGAAGAACTCGCGCAATATATCGACGGTCTATTCGCGCAGGACAAGGCGGACAAGCTAAGCCGTCAATGCCGTCTACAAGCCTCCGATAGCTTAATAGAGTCATACGTTAAGCATACGGGTTCTCGTCCGCCTAGCGCGCAGCTAGGACGGCTGGCGACGCTGATACTGCGCGATGAGCTTGCCGATCCGCATCCGGATAAGATGACGCGCGAAGAATATCCGATCATGAGCTATAGCCAGCGCGATGAAAGAGAGAAAGACGAAGTATCGTTCAAGTGGTCGCGCGATGTAGGCGTCGACGGTCGCGATTATAAGCTGCAAACACGCGAAAACCTTCGAAAGTTGCGGTGACTCTATTGCTTTTTATGCCGTTAGTTGGCTATACCTTATGGAAGGGAAATATCCCGAAATATTTCCGAGCGAGCATACTCCGTCAATACGGCGGCAAGGCTCGCTTATTTTTATTTTAAAGGAGACGATGAACATGGCGGATTCTACGAAGGAGTCGCGCGAAGAATGTGTCGAAGGTACTACTATTCAGGAACAATACGCCGAAGCTTTAAAGCGTAAAAAGGCCGGAGAGCTTACCGTAAAAATCAACGTAGATGTATCCGAAGCGCTTACCGGACTAAAAGCAGTTACTCGTGAAGCGCGCGAGGCTACGAAAGCATTGCGGGAGTTGGAGGCTGCGTACGATTGGCGGAAAAGAGCCTGCGATAATATTACGCGGGCAATCGAGGATGCGGAATCTTCGAAATCCATTACGGATGATATTCGGAGGTCTTACGAGTGAATAGCGAAACAGCTTACGATTTTTTATTCGAAGATGATTACGAAGAATACGAGGATTATATTTGAGCGTCCATTCGGGCGCTTATTTTAATTTAACGGAGGAGATTACGTAAATGAACGATTTATTCTACTGCTACTCAACAACGCTCATGCACTTCCTAAAAGCGAACGGCCTTCGCTACGAGTACAAGGCGCTCCATGACCGCACAGGCAAGCGCATGTGGGTCTTTAAGCGCGACGATAGGCTTAAGTCTCTACTAGATGAATATGACGCTAGAAAGGCGGTTGCACGGCGAGAAGGGCGAATTACAGCCGAATAGTAAACGATATTAATAGTTAACGGAGGTATTAGTAAATATGATCGATAAAGGCGGAAAACTGACGAATCACTCGCCGATTCCTAACGAAATCAAGCGGGTGTTTTTCGATGATAACAACGAACTGGATTACGGGGATTTTGCGGTTTACGTATATATCGCAATGCATATACAGTATTCCGAAAATGGTAGGGACGGCAAGCCTAACGGAAAGCAAGGTTACTGTTATAAAACGAAAGTGCGTATGCAGGCGGAAATGCGGATAGGTAAGGCGAAACTTAATCGGCATATTGAACGTTTAAAGGCGTTCGGTTTCATAGATTCGAGAGAAGTTCCGAATAAATTCGGTGGAAAACCGCTTGAAGAATATCGTTTAATCGACGGTTGGAAATCGTGGATATGACGGTCAATGGTCGATATAGCCCTTTGCAAAGGACGATTTAGCCCTTCGCAATGGTCGATTTGATACCTATTAAGAAGAAAGATCATAAGTATAACGATAAAGAAGAATAAAGAAAACATACCGATTCGACCTAAAGGTCTTATCGGATAGCTCTTTAATATAAAGATATTATCGAAAAATAAAAGACCTCCGAATAGGAGTAGTAAGACGATATAGGACGTTGATATATTATCGGAGGTTTATATAAACCTATACGGATATATCGGCGTCTTTAAACGTTATATTCGACGAAAGGTAGGCGTTCATATATGCCGGAAGTAGCGACAAGGTTTACTTAATATATCACGGATACGTACGGGTCAAGTCCGTTGATAATGACGGTACTATTACGTTTAATTACTACGGTAGGGAGGAACGAGCCACACGCGCTTATTATCGTACACTAGACCGAATACAGCCGGTATTAGATCGCGGATATATTATCGAGGATTTACCCGAATGATGCACGGACATAATGCGTCCCACTATATAGGAAGATATTCGGAGTGGGTATATCGGATAGTGCAACGGATAATATCGTAGGCTGTCCGATTTATCAGCCTTTGCGTTCACCATGGAAGGACCTCGAAATCTCATGGGGTCTAACGCAATTGTACCTATATTGGACACTATTCGGAGTTGTCAGTTTATTCATTATCACGGGAAATAAGGCGGATTCACAATCGAACACACATCGCACGAAGCGCGACAGATCAACGATGTATAAAAGAATGAATAAACGAATAAAAGCGAAGTTTGTGAAATCGCGTAAGATCAACGTTTGTGGAACGTGCTAACTTCCGTTTTTCTGTATTATGTAAATTAGAAATGAATACGGTATGCGGCGATATACAAGACGGAACAGGCGGAATTGTCCGAATTGTATGCCCGGGGGTGAATAGTCTGACAACTGTTTTGCCTGACAAGCAAACATTTCCGCCAAAATTTTAAAACTCGGGTACTTTTCGGAACCCACACGCTCCACAATCGATTCTAAGGCGTCTAGCGCTCGATTTCAGACGTTCTAAGCTAATCGGAGTATAAATAGTCCAGAACGAACTAAAACGTCTTAAATGGCGTAATTAACACGGAGGGAGAACGATTTAATGGCGAAGACAAGACGCGATCAGCTCGCGGAACAACTAACGGTCAAACAGCAACAGGCGGTATATGCGCTTTTGGATAACGAAATGTTGGCGTATAAAGAGCGCAAAACGCAGGACGAGCTTGCCGATGAACTCGAAGTCAATCGCGCTACACTTTATCGATGGCGCAAGCAGAATCAGGCGTTTATCGAATTTAAGAAGGAAGTAGCGAAGGATTATCTCGGCGATGAGGTCGGACTATTTGCGCAGTCACTCATTAGCTCTATGCGCGGTACCAACGGAGCGCCATCGCAGAAAGCTCTCGACTTATACGCGAAGATGATGGGCTTCATCAAGAACGAGCATAGCCTCGAAGTTACTAAGGGCGGCGCGCGCACGGACGAGGAGCTGGCGAAGGAGTTAGAGGAATTGGACGCAATGCTCGGCGATGTGGAGGGCGAGAAGTAATTGGCATACGTAAACGGCTCCTGGCTCGACTATAGCGCGCGGGAAGCCCGCATAGCCTTAATCGAAGCGAGGGCGGACAAGCTCGATAAGCTCCGCAAGGCCGGCCGCCTAATGCCGAGTCAAGTCGAAACGCTCATCGCGGACAAGCGCGAGCTAGTGCGGCTTAAACGAGTACATCGCGGCGAGCATGACGTACTTTACTTCGGAATGGAATACTTTTCGGAGGACGGTAATTCCGGCAATGACGAGAACCTAATACCGGCAGGCGTGCACGTTGGGAACGCCGCGGACTTTCACCGACAGTTATGCGAGATGCTTAACGACGTTACCAAGGGCCGAGTTAAGCGGAATATCGCATGGGCTTGTCCAAGACGTCATGCCAAAACCGCGTGGCTGTCGAATATCTATCTCGTTCATCAGATCGTCTATCGACTGCGGAAGTATATCGTACTATTCTCGGAAACTACCGATGTGGCTGGCGACTTTATTTCATGGGGCAAGTTTCAGTTGAAATTAAACGAAAAGCTGCGCGAGGATTTTGGCGAACTATTGCACGTACAGCCAAGCCGAAATGATCTCGATAATAAATACGAGTTTATCACGTCAAGCAATACTAAGGTTGAGGCGAAGGGTTTAGGTACGCAGACGCGCGGCCTAAGGCATGGAGCTTCCCGGCCGGATATGTTTATACTTGACGACCTAGAAAGCGATGAATCGACGAATACGAGCGAACTAATCGAAAAGTCTAAGACGTGGTTTCGAGAGGAAATGTTACCGGCGATGGCTAAAGACGGAATCTGCATATACCTCGGAACGATACTCTGCTACGGATCGCTGCTACATTACGTACTTGAGGAACGTCGCGACTTTGAATCCTGTAAATTCTCGGCGATTAATTCCTATTCGGAGAGAAATGATCTATGGGACGAATGGCGACGGATATATCGAAGTGACGAAGTCAAAGCGGCTGACAAGGCGTATGAGTTTTTCGAAAAGAATAAAGATGAAATGCTGTCCGGTACAGAAATACTATGGCCGGGCTATTTTACGTACTACGAACTCGTCGTCATACGCGAAGAAAACGGCACTAAGGCGTTTAATCAGGAGTATCAGAATAACCCCACGGATGAAGAACGGCAGGTATTCAAGCCGGAGTATTTTACGTGGTTTGATGACGAAGATTTAGCGAACATAGATACGCTTAATTATGGCGCGGTAGACATCGCGATGGGAAAGGAAAAAGGCGACTTCTCCGACATTGTATCAGGCGCGGTCAATACGGAAACAGACACGCTTTACATTTTCGACAACTTTATGGAGCGATGCCATCCAGACGTGCTAATCGACGAAGTAGTCGAGCAAACTTTCGATAAGCAATACGAAGGACTCGCAGTCGAGGCTCAAATGGCGCAGGAATTTATTGCGGATAAGATGGCGGAGCGATTGCAGGCGAAAGGATATCCGGCACATACGAGGTTAAAACAGATTAAGCAACGGACGCGCAAGGAACTTCGTATTGAAGCGTTACAGCCTGACATACAAAGCGGAAAGATACGCTTCCATCGGAAATTTAAGAACTCGCCCGAAATGGAGCAGTTTGAGATGTACCCAATGCACAAGTATGACGATTTCCCCGACGCAGTTTCTATGCTCACGATGGTCGCTAATGCGGGGCAAACGAAAGTACGCACGGTCAAACGCATGAATCGCTGGTAAATAAACGGAAGGAGGTGAGCGAATGGTATATAACCCGAAAGTATTCGCCGATTATAACTTATTATCGCCGGATGACATTAACGCTATGGTATTCAGCAAGTATCGGCAGGCACTCGGCAAGGAAACGGTCGAACGCATCTCGCGCCAACTTGAAAATTACGATTATTACGAAGGGAAACAGCACCGTAACGAATACGGAGCGCTCGTCAAGGCTTCGGAATTGCCACGGCCGCCCGGCGTTGATTACGACCCGACACGCTATGCGACGAACTACTTTAAGGCGATAGTTGACCGCAAGGCTCGCTGGCAGATGGGCGGTAAGCATGGAATTTCCGTTCCTCGACGTCAAATTGACGCAATTGAGGACGTATTACGCGAAGATTACGAGCCGTCTGAAGCGCAGCGCAAGGAGAATGAGCGAGCCGAAGAATATGAGCGTCTGCTCTATACGTTGTGGGACGAGAACCGTATGCGCGCCAAACTCGTACAGGCTGCGCGAGATAGATTAATCGCGGATCGTGTCGTTTGCAAGATCGTCTATAACGACCGCACCGGAAAACTTCGATGGATATTCCGACCGGATAACGAGTATATTCCCGTTTATTCGGACGATGACTTCGAGGATTTAATCGGAGCGCATTTCGTTAAGTCCGTTAAATTCGAACTAGATTCCGGCGAAGAGGTCGACGCGGTGCAAAAGCAATCATTTTCGCTAGAAGGGCGGATGGCTTACGTTGAAGAAGCGATCTATCGCGAAAGTGATTTAGAGTTGCTCAAAACGGTTCAGCCGAAAACAGCGCTAGGACTCGACTTTATACCGGTACAGGAGTTTCCGGTTAATGAACTATTATCGGAGTCAATCGGGGATTCCGAAATATCTGCGCTTCGAGAGCAAAACGACGTACTTAATCAAATGAACGAGGACGCCATTGACTCGCTTAAATTTGAGATGTTCGAAATCACAGCGATTACCAACGCACAGCCGGGCGCAGCGGACAACTTCGTAGTAGCACCAGGTTCAGTCGTCGAGATACAGTCGCAAGGTGACGCTAAGTCTGCTGATATTAAGAAGATTTCGGGTAATTTCGGATGGAAAGAGGCGTTCAAGGACCAATACGCGCGTGTCAAAGGCGCTATGCACGAAATCAGCGGACTACCGCAAATCGTTCCGCAAGAATTAAATTTCGGCGGACTGAACGGCGAAGCGCTGCAAGTCCTATTTCACGATATCATCACGGACACCGAAGAGCATTGGCTATCGTGGGGCTACAATCTCGCGGAATTGCACGCGAAGTCTATCCGGTACCTACAAGCGCGGGTCAGTCGTCCTAGATTTTCCTACGACCGACAAGTCGTATTGAGTATCGGCGACAATTATACGAATGAGATGCGTTTTGTATTACCGTTACCGGACAACCGAAAAGAACTCGTGGAATTACTCGAAATGGAAACACTCGCCGGCTTTGAGTCGACTAAGGGCGCAATGGAGCGTTTGGGCGTCGAAAATATACAGGCGAAGCAGCAGGAAATCGAAAGCGAACGCACGCGCAAGCGGAATAGCAGCGCGGCAGCTTACGGAGAGGAGGTAGATGAGGAGGATGGCGAATAAACTACATTATTCGAAGGAGCCTTATTACGTAGTTATTAGCGGAGAATCAAGCGGAGGAGGTGGAGGAAGTATGCGATTTATAAGCGGTGAAGGCGAGCCGGGAGCCGACGTAGGGGCGCCGGGAGATGTTTATCTAAATACAACAACTGGCGATCTTTACACGAATAAAAACGGAAATTGGTCGCTAGAGATGAACTTGAAAGGACCCGCCGGACCGAAAGGCGATCCAGGAGCCGACGGAAAAGACGGAGCTGATGGGGCCGCGGGAGCGAAAGGTGATAAAGGCGATAAGGGTGATCCTGGCGAAGATGGAGTAGACGGATTTCCTACTGAAGCACAGTGGAATGCGTTAGTAGCTCGAGTAGAAGCGCTAGAGAATCCGGAAGCTTAAACGAAATAATCATTCGACCGCAAAGTCGTTAAACTATTCGGAAGTATCGAAATATCTCGCCGTCGGGCGTAAAACGAAAGGAGAATTACGCAATGACTGAAGAACTAAAAAACGAACAACAAACGAATGTCGACGAAATTAATCCGACTGACGAGTCGAAAAACACGGAAGCACAAAACGTCGATACTAAAATACCTTACGATCGCTTTAAGGCTAAGGTCGATGAGGCTAACGCGTTGAAAGAGAAACTCGCCGAAATCGAACGACAGCAAGAAGAGGCTAAACGTAAGGAGCTCGAAGAAACCGAGCAATACAAGGAGTTATACGAGCAGGCTTTGAAGCAAGCAGAGCAGGCGAAGCAAGAGGCGCTGGCAACGAAGAAAAGCGCAATGCTCGCGCAGGCAGGCTACGACGATGAGCAGACGAAGCTTTTAACGAAGCTAGTCGAAGGAGAGACCGATGAGGAAATCTCCGAATCTATTAAGCTATTGAAGGCGACTATACCGGCAAAGGACAATTACGGCGATCCAAGCGCGTTTAACGGCGCTAAGGAAAAGCCAAAGACGGTGGATGCCGAAGAAGTAGGAAGAAACGCGGTTTCACGCGTATTACACAAAATTAAATTATAAGGAGAGGTAAAATATGGTATACGGGCCAATTTTCAGAAAGACAGATTTGCAAGGCGGAAAAAACATTTTAGCGAGCGAACATTTACAGTTCGTAGAGGCGGGTGCTACGCTCGACCACACTAAGTTCCCTACAGGATTTAACGAGGTAGGAGCGTTAGTAGCACGTAACGAGGCGACAGGCAAGTTCGAGCCGTTCTCGGCTGTAGAAGGATTCGACGACTTTGGAATCTTAAACGAGGATTTCCGCAATGATTATGAGCAGGACTTAATTGCTGGAGAAGTTATTGTTCGCGGAAGTGTTTACGAGGATAAGCTACCGCAAGAAGTGCCTGCAGAGTTTAAAGCGGCAAATCCTATGATCCGTTACGTATCGCATAAAAAATAATAAAAATTATCGGAATACTAAATCAATAAAACGAAAAGGAGAATGTTTAAATGGCGGGAATTACGCACATCGCCGAGCTTAAAGAGCCGGCATTAAGAGGAATTGTTGAGGAAGTAGATAAGGCCAAATTAGAAACGCAAGAGGCGGTATTAAATTACTTACCGGACGAGTATACGTATGACCAAGAGTTTGCGTATGACGTAATTTCTAAGACGTCGCAAATCGGGGCTATGATCGGAATCGGTAACGAGCCACCTATCCGAGATAAAGACGCAGTAGCGCGCAGAATGGGTGAGTTAGCTAAGTTCGGCTGGAAAGACATCGTTACAGAAAACGAATTATTGAAGTTACACAATCCGCGCAACGACGGCGAATTCAAAGCGTTAGTCGATAAACTTGTGGCGAACGGAGCGACTATCGTCAGTGAACTACGCGACCGCATTAACGTCACTAAGATGCAGGCTATTTCGACAGGAAAAGTTGCTTACGACGACAACAACGTTAAGGTAAGCATCGACTTTACGGAAGATATGCCGGCAGAGCATAAAATCGTATTAACAGGCGATAACACATGGGCTAATCCGGAACATGACGTTATCGGTGATTTGCTCGCTTGGGATCAGCAGTACCAAGACACTAACGGCAAGCAGGCGGATACAATCTTTATGACACGTCAAACGCAAGCATTATTGCTTAAGAATACGGTAATTGTAAACGAGGCAGCGGGCGTTGCTAATAGCGGACGCGGGCGCGTATCTGTTGACGAGTTAAACAGCGTTCTTGGCGGATACGGATTGCCTTCTATCACTATCGTTAAAAAGACGAAAGCTAACGTTAAGAATACGTATACGGGCGAAGTTGAAACGATTGAGCTATTCCCGGAAAACCGCGTAATCTTCGTATCAAGCGGAGTAGGTAAGTTCTTACTCGGGCCGACTGTCGAAAATAACTTCCAGCCGGGAATCGTACTACAGGCTTACGACAAGTTCGAGCCTATCGAGTCTATCTTACGTGCAGTAGCGATGGGCTTCCCGATTATCGAGAATCCTAATTTATTACTATTTGCAGACGTTATTCCGGAAGAAGGCGCGGAAGGGTAATAAATGGCGGGCACTAGCTCGCCTATCAACTAATTATTACGGTAAGGAGTTTGATAAATAGTGGCCACTATTAAAGCAGTCGCTCAAGGAGATATAAAAGCTAACAGAGGACTTAAATTATCGGTACGTGAAGGAAGTACTCCGGTTTTGGTTTACGCCGATAATGGATATCCTCATTTTAGAAGCTCTAAAGACTTAGAAGATGGCGAAGAAATTACGATAAAAATTACAGGTAATCACGTATGGAAAATCGAAGCTGGAGAAGAATTGCACGCAGGCGAAGCCGTTTATGTAGGCGAGGAAGGTAAGCTATTTGCGCGCAGGAGCGGGGATAAGTCGCCAGCACAGTTATGCGGGTATGTTACCTCCGAAGCTAAAGCCGGCGATGTCGTCAATTTAGTTAGGAATCAGCAAATGAACGGCAATTGGATTTTAGAAGTTAATAAGGCGTTAGACGGAAGCGGCGGCGAAGCAGGTGAGTAAAAAATACAAGGTAAAGACGAAGGCTGTTTTTAACGGACAGCCTTCAGGCTCTACTATCGAGGTAGACGAGGCCTTTGCACGCAAGTACGAGGTGCTAAAGTATCTCGAAATTGTCGGAGAAGTTAAGGAACAAAAGCCGAAGGCCAAAGCGGATGAAAAAGGCAAGTCAGCGCCGAAAAAGTCCGCGACTAAGCCGAAAGCTAAAACG
>RWZD01000066.1_pt1 | contig 29356 bp, 59 predicted proteins | sample 2187771 | NCBI WGS metagenome assembly RWZD01 (sample SAMN10531866, study PRJNA481165) | viral metagenome | isolation source: viral particles purified by filtration and ultracentrifugation from about... | place: USA: Tennessee
CATTATCATCCCTTCCTTAGATATATTGAAATTATTATATCAGAACGAATGTTTGTAAATCAACTTGATATAGATCGTACGTTCTTATATAATTAACGTAAAGAGAGAAAATTATACAGGGGGAATTTGGATGAATAAATTATCATGGAGACAAAAAGAAATTATTTTAGCTATTAATGAGTATGTGGAGGATAACGGCTACCCGCCAACTTACAGGGAGATAAGAGATTTAGTTGGTCTTAAATCAGTATCTACTGTATCGGGGCATATGGAGAGGTTAAAGGCAAAAGGATATATTTCTTTTATGCCAGGTGCGGCAAGAACTCTGTCTATAAATAAAGAACTTATTGAATTATAAAAAGAACCCTCGTCATTTTGGCGAGGGTTTCGTTGTGCCGACATCTTGCCGGCAGATATTTAATCATCTAATGTTCTTTATTGTTTTCGAAAGTTACCTATCTGTTGTTAAATCAATGGTTTTGTATCGGGATGACAGGAATTGAACCTGCGACCCCTAGCACCCCATAGTAACGCTTGATAAAAACATGAACCTGTATACACCAACAGCCAACCGGGTTCTTTGACCATTTTATACCTTTGAATGCCGGCGTTTTGACGGCGAAACTCATTAATTCGTTGTTTTTCATTGTATTTTATTGTGCTTTATTGCCTTGTATCGATTTTACTAAAAAGAGCAGAATCTAGCTTTTTTGTTGCGATTTCATCAGCTTGTTTTAATGCGTGCCCATAAACATTCATTGTTGTTTGGATGTCAGAGTGTCCTAAACGCTCTGATATTATTTTAGGATGTATTCCTTCATTAATTAATAAAGTTGCGGCAGTATGTCTTAGAGCGTGGATATTTATATATTTCAATTCATGTCGTTCTACAAATCTTTTCCACCAGTTTTTCATACTGTAGGGATTGTATGGTTTCCCAATATTGTTGCATAGCAGAAAATCATACTTTCCATTCATCCATAAATCTTCATCTTTCTTTGCTAATCGTTCCTTTTTTCGTTGAAGTTGGAGTTTCTTTATAGGTTCGACCAAAGCACCACTTAGGGTAATATCCCTAGCTTTAGCACCTTTTCTACCTTTCTTAATTTCATGCACCTGTATACCGTGGTTTTTTGAATACGTAACAGCCTGCCTAACTCGGATGGACATATTATCAAGATCAATATGTTTAAATTCTAAACCAAAAAGTTCTGACCGTCTCATACCAGTTGTTAGAGCTAACTTAATTATAACCTGCCAGTGTAACATGTCTACCTCTTTTTCAAGGCACTCTAATAATTGGATAGCTTCATCTAATGTGTATACATTAACTTCCTTTGAATCGGCATTCGGCTTTTTTACACCTTTCATAGGGGAACTTTTGATGATTTGTAGCTCTTGAGCAAAGTTAAAGATATTACTTAGAATTCTATAATTATAGGCTATCGTTGCATTGGATAAGGAACCTTTCTTTTTATCAGCTCTCATTCCTTTTTCAGAAAGATTATTCAAGAAGTCTATTATATGCTTAGGCTTTATTTGGTCCATTCGCAAAAATTGAAATGCTGGCAGAATGCGAAGTTTTAAATGGGTCATATATATATCTACCGTAGTGTGCGCCAGTCTTTTATTAGCACATTTAGGTATCCATTCCTTATTCACAAAATCCACAAAGTTCATTTTTTCAGGTTCGTAATAACCTTCACCTGTTACCTCTGCAACAAAGCGCGCCAATTCCGTATTTGCTTCACGAGGACCTTTTACTGTGATTGTTCTGTACTTTCTATTGCGCTTTTTCTTGCCTGTATCAGGATCAATGTAACTACCTAAATCAACTTCTAATTGCCATTTACCATCCTTCCTTTTTCTCGCATGCCCTTTAGCCATATTAATGCACCTTCTTTTCTGGTTTTAGCCATTCAATCGGAGTATCTAAGTATCCTTTGATCTCACCAACCAACTTCCCATCCTTAAAACGTAAAGAGGAATAGACAGGGGTTTTTACCGTTTTGTTTACAGGTAATATACTCAAAGTTAATTCATCTTTCTTCATAATAATAATCTCCTTTATTATCCTATTGATAGCAACAATCTTTTCTTGCTTATCCACATTTCTAATCTCCTACTAGCAAACTTGAAATCTACATTAAACGTATTCATGATGTTGTATACAGAACAATCATCCATTTGTTCTAACATAAAAGTCGGTACACAAAAATGATATACAAAATAATTTGCTTGGTATTCTTGCAATTCAATAAACAATGGGTGCATATCTAATTGACTCCCGCAGTGTCTGAGGTAATGGCAAAGTTCATGTATAAAATCTAGCCACTCTTGCGCTTTGGTGCTTCTTTTTAAAATTATCTCGTTCTCAGTATAAAACACTTTCTTTTCTTCATAGGTAACTTTAATTCCCAATTTTTTTGCAATCGAATACATTTCTAAATCCTTTGGACTCTTTACTCCAATTGATGTTAAAAGTTTGTAAATAAATTCTTCCAGATGAGTATACATATAATGACCCCCACTAAAAATAAGAATGTATGTTCTTTTTGTATGTAAAAGATTAGGCGTACATTTCATGCACACCTTTTAGGCTCCTAACAATTCTTTCTTCTTCTTATCAAATTCGTCTTTAGTTATAATCCCTTCATCTAATAGTTCTTTAAACTTTTTAATTTCATCTGCCGCCGATGTGCTTCTAGTTTGCGAATCATCTTCTTGCTCTAATGGGATATTAGCAACCCGAAAATCATTAACTGTGTGAAAATGGCCTTTAAGTTGTTTTACTTGTACAGTAAATTCTTGTTTAGTTTCGGAATTCATAAAATCTATAAAAAATGTGGACTTATCTTTTTTTCTGCCGCCTATAGCCGCCCCAGCTATAGCGCCCACCCCACCAGTTAGCAGACCTCCAGCAATAGCTCCTGCCGCTGCTTTTCCAGCACTGCGAGTATGCGCTTCCTCTTTGTGGGCGCCTAAGAAGTAATACAAATCATCTTTTATCTTAACCACACCCTCGCCGTGCTCCTTTTCCATAGAAACCATTTTATACATGTTTGCAGAAGACTTTTTAAATAAATTTCTCCCACCAACAACTTCGAATCCGGTTTGCTTTTTTAAGGCATCCTTAAATAAGCTCATCAATATCACTCCTTTTGACTCTTTTTAAACTTAATGTATTCATAAACCTCTTTCATGTCTTCTGCTGTAAACGACTCAAGATCTTTAAACATTAGATCAATATCCGGGAACTCGGTAGTAATTTTGTTTTTGTAGTAATCTAGACCTTTTTCTTTAGTATCGTGATCCAACAAAAAGTCTATAGATACGCCATATAAGTCTGCTAGTTTTTTAAGTGTATCCGTATCTGGATCTCTATAATCACGTTCGTAATTCGAAAGCACTGTATTTGTGATTCCGATTTTTTTAGCAACAAACTTTTGTGACCAGTGTTTTTTCTCTCTTTCGGTTTTCAATCTCTTACCCAGACTCATGTTACATCTTCCTCAATTAAATTAATAATTCAATAATACCAATATTTCACGTTATGTTAAACTTAATCCACAAAAAGTTAAATAAGGGGTTGACTTCCACGTAACGTGAATATATAATGAAGTCATAAAGTTCACGTTAAGTGGAATTTTGAGGTGGTGAACAGTATGAAATTACACGAAAAGATAAAAGAGCTTAGACGTTCAAAGGGTATTTCTCAAACCTACGTAGCTAAAAAGCTTAATATTACCGTTTCTGGGTACAGTATGAAAGAAACAGGCAAGCGTTCAATTACAACTAACGAATTAGAAGAAATCGCCAAAGCTCTTGAAGTATCAGCATCAATTTTTTTTAAAGATGAATTCCACGTAAAGTGTAATGATGTCATTTCAAAACAAGCTATCTAGGAGGTGAATTAAGTGAACCCTGTTGCAGAACGTTTTATAGAATTAAGCGTTTTAAAACAGCATAGGAAACTAACGCTATCAGAAACACAAGAATTTAATGAATCCTTTAAACACCTTGAAAAACGAGAATGGCAGAAAGCGAAACTTAAAGAATTATCGTATTTTGCTCACGTAACCAACGACACTGATTGGCAACATCAAATTTGTGCTGAACTCGAAAAGCTTCATTAATTACTATCGCAAGATCACATCCGAATATCAATAATCAATCTGAGCGGAGCATGCCACGACCTATCAATTGCGATAGAGAGCAGCGCCAATAGGTAACGCCATGACGATTGATTACTGATATTCGGGTGTGATGCTAAGAAGCGATAAATACAAGAAAAAGGAGAATTGAGATGCAAAACTTAGTAATTATGCACAATCAACAAGCTGTAACAAATTCTTTAAAAGTCGCTGAATCGTTTGAAAAGCAACATAAACACATTTTGCGTGATATTGATTCTTTAAAAGAAGATGTGCCCAATTTTGGACTTATCTTTTTCGAAACAACAGAACCAGATAGTTATGGTAGAGATCGCCGTATTTATCTAATGAACCGTGATGGATTCTCTCTCCTAGCAATGGGCTTCACTGGTTCGAAGGCAATTCAATTTAAATTGAAATATATTAATGCATTTAACCAGATGGAAAAAGAACTTAATAAGCCAATGTCAATCGAAGACATGATCATCACTCAAGCTCAATCGGTTAAAGAGTTAAAACAAGATGTCAGTGAACTCAAAAAGGTTGTTGACAACGAAGTTTGGCTTACAGAACGACAAAAGAAAAATGTTCAAGATTCTGTTTCACGTAGAGTATTCGAACTAAGAAGAAAAGGGCATGATGCTCATTTTCAAACCCTTTATTCTTCATTAAAACGATTCTTCGGAGTTTCCAAGTACGACAAGATCCCTAGAAAAGACTTCGACGAAGCAATTAGTTTCATTAAAGGGTGGTATCCACCAGTTAAATCCGAATACCAAAAGGCAGGTGATAACTAATGCAAACCATGAACAGCAAGGAAGCAGCAGAGTACTTGGGAGTCCACGTCAATACCCTTCGCAAGTGGGTCCATAAAGAAGGGTTGCCGGTACTTAAATTTCCCGGCCGGACAAAAATGATTTTTCGCAAGGACTTAGTAGACGACTGGGTGTATAGGCGGTCACAACCAGATGTTTACGTGAACAACGAACGACAGGACCAGGACAACAGTTATGGAAGATTAAGGGTTTTATCTCCATGACTTAAGTTTACTAGGTTCTGAGACGAAAGTCTGTGACTCAAAAGCACATGTGCTACTCATGCACATTAGATAGGTGGTGATGGATTTGGATGTAGGGTCAATCCTTCACAAGGCTAGAGTCAACGCTGGATTAACTCAAGAAGAATTAGGAGAGAAAATCGGAATTGAACGAAGCTTTGTGTCGAAGTTAGAGAGAAATAAATCGGGATTGATGTTTGACATTGGGGTTAGGTGGTTGCAAGTCACACATGCGCAAGATGTTTTAATAGCTTTGCTTGCAGGCGTAGACATTGCAACGGTTACGAGCACATTAACTACTTTAATAGGAGGTTTAATTCTATGGATTTAACAAATTTGCAAGACAACTTCTTACAACCAGACCTACATAAAGCATTTGAAGAGTACATTTGCGCCATGAATTGTTTATATCTCCAATCAACAGCATTCGAAAAAGGAGATTTTGAAACGGCGTTAATAATGAGCGAGAACATCACTAGATCAATGAGAGAACTAGCCAAAATGCAAGAAGCAAAAAGGTTAGAGGATGCTTTAACAGATTTTACAAGAAAATTAGAGAAAGAGGATCGTTTTAACTTATTAAAAGAACTTATGTAAGGAGGATCAAGCATGACACTCGTAAATGTATTCTTTGTAACATTTATCGCTCTGGGAATCGGCTTTATGATCGGGGGATCTTCGGAAAATGACAACAAAAAAAGCAGTAACTGAGTTGGGGCTCAATCACTGCCAGTAAAAAACTAATTGAATAAGTCCATTATACCACAAATGAACTTGGAAAGGGAGAGAATAATGATCGTTCAAACATTTAAAACTCATTGTGAAGATTGCGGAGAAGAAGTAGTTAGTCGGGTTGGAGATATGACAGGTTCAAATGAAATTATCGTTGATTTTATGGGTGACATGGTGTTTGAGTGTGAATGTGGCACAACAACAGTTATTCAGATAGAGAAGTATATAAGTTAACACAAGACAGGCTTAGACCTGTCAAAGCGATTATAAACTGCCCACACGGTTTGTAGTCGCTTTGATGGAGCTAATCCATCATGGTAGTGGCGGAAAAGGTAGACGTTAAAGCTGATGAAAGGTGACTTAACGGCTCATATCAGATAGGTTATCCGGGTGCATAAAGGAGCCGATTCCCCGGATAGTCATGCAAGGTGCAAATCCTTGCCTACCATTAATACATAAAAAAGGCAGGTGAGAAAAATGGTTGCTCTTGTCGGCATTAAGTCGGAAAAAGTTTATGTCAAAGGTTACAAAGCTGATTGCTTCCGGGAGTTGCACAGACAATATCCAACTGATTCCAACAGTACATTCCCGGAACCATTAAAGCTAGTGAGACTTTAGGAGGTGATGACATGGAGCATGTTGAGCATCCGACAATAACCGAGATCAACACTTTTGGTTATCCAAAGGATATGTACGAGGACCAACATTGCGGTACCGATTATTTTGGAACAGAGATCATTGAAGGTGATGAAATTTTCGAACTGGATGGAGAAACGGTCTTGTTGGACAACCTAGAAAGGTTTTTAACAGAGTTTGCTGGCGGAAAGTTCACATTGGCAAAATAAAAGACTCCTATTGCAGTAGGAGTCGAACGTTCAAAAAATATCTAATTACCGTTATTGTACAACGATATAGCAGTGGCGGTCAAGGGAGGAAGTATTGGTGGAAATAATATTCAAGAGTATTAAAATGGAGAATTTTAAAAATCACGAGGGGTTATCAACTGATTTTGGCGACATAACAAACATCTTTGGCAGAAACGGTGCTGGGAAATCAACGATTGCTGATGCCATTATCTGGACCTTATTCGGATTAGATCAACTGGGGACAAAATTAGATCCTAACCCAATCGATAATAAAAGCCTAGAAAGTAAGGTTTCACTCAATCTATTAATAGATGAACAAGAGACTATACTTGCCAGAGCACAAAAGAGGACTGCTAAATATTACATTGATGAAGTACCTAAAAAAGCAACTGAATTTAATGAATTTGTGAAAGACATGTTCGACAAAGATTTATTCCTATCTATGTTCAACCCTATTTACTTCTTTAGTCAAAATTGGAAGGATCAGCGCGCTCAAGTCCTTCAATACGTGGACGAACCATTGAATAGCGAAGTATTCGCGGAGTTACCAAAAAATCAATCAGACTTATTAGAAAATCATCTTAAAAAGCATTCTCTTGAAGAATTGGAAGCTATTCACAAAGAACGATTTAAGCAGCGAGATACAGATTATACAAGAGCAAGTGAACGACTCCTAACATTGCAAGAACAGCTTGAAAAAAGCGAAGGATCAGAATCAATTGATCTAGATTCGATCAACAAGCAAATCGAGAATCTAGCCTGTGAACGTGACGGACTGGACGAGAAAAGACATCTTGCTTTTAAATCCATGCAAAAGAGATCAGCTTTACAATCGGAAATTGAACATTTGAACGATCGAATCCTTAAACAAAAAGAAAAAGCTATCTCTATTAGAGAAGAAAAGCTTCAAGGTAACTGCCAAACATGTGGCCAATCTTTAAATGAGGAATCCTTACAAAAGGTAAAAGAAAGCCACATGAATCGTTTTAAAGAGGCAATCGAAGAAGGTAAAAAGATGACGGTGGAATTGCAGGAATTGAAAGAAAAGCTATCTGCCTTACCAGAAGTAGAAATGCCTGATACTCAACAGCTAAGCAAAGAACTGGATGAACAAATATATCCACTTATTGCAAAACGTGATGCAGTGGATAGGTTAACTGCCCTTAAAACGGACATTGAAATAGCGAAAGAAAGAAAAGAAATGTTGCATACCGAAAGAAACGAGTCTCAAAGCATTCGAGATGCTATCAAGGAATTTGAAGCTAAGCGTGCTTTAGTTCAAGTGAAAAAGGTTAACGATCTATTCAAAACGATCTCTGTCCAGTTATTTGAAGAGTTAAAGAACGGTAATAGAAGAGATACTTTTGAAATTGAAATGGATGGTAAGCCATACAGAAAACTTTCCACAGCCGAAAAAATCAAATGTGGATTAGAAATGGTAGAGGTTCTTAGTAAGCAGTCTGGCGTTATTGTTCCTACCTTTGTAGACAACGCTGAATCCATTTTGAAATACACAGCCCCAACCGGCCAATTAATCAGCGCGAAAGTAAAAGCTGGAGACCTAAAAATAGAGATTAAAGAAGAAATCAAGGAGGTAGCATCCTAATGACAGATACCAAAGCTGTTCAAAAATCAGATCCTAAAGAAGTGGTGGCTGGGGAATTAACTCGTGGGGAAATCGCAACATTGAAACAAACATTAACTCCACAAGGGATTAACGATGCTCAATTTAACCTTTATATCCAAACTTGCGCGGCATCCGGTTTAAATCCATTTCTAGGACATATATACGCCATCCCATACAACGGCAAGATGGACATTCAAATTAGCGTTGAGGGCATCCATTATAGAGCCAGAAGACATCCCGATTACATCACAGCATCAGCTGAAATCATTGGAGAAAATGAAGTGGAAAATTTTGAAGCTGAATTAATAGATGGGGAATTTAAAATCACAAAACACAAAATAGCTTTACCGATAAGAGGAAAAGCAGTAGCTGCCTATGCAATAGCCAAGCGTAAAGATGCACCAGACCAAGTGATTTTCATGGATCGTAGCGAAGTTGAGCATTTGGAAAAGGGCAGAAATCCACTTTGGAAATCCAATTTCAATGACATGTTTAAAAAACACGTGATGAAGCGTGCTTTAAAAGCCCAGTTCGGCGTTGATATAGACGATCATACCATTGATAGCACAAAAGGTTCTGTTCAAGAAAACGCAAGGCAGGAACAACGTAGAGAGATCAATATTGATGAAAATGAATCAGTTAATGAAGAAGAAATGTGGGGCCAGATCCAAAAAGAAGTGATTGAAATAGCAAAAGAAAAAAATCTTACTTTCGAAGATGTTCACTCAATCGCAGAAAAGAATTTTGGAAAGAAAGGTAATGAATTAAATTTACAGCAAATTACGGGCCTTAAAAGATTGGTTGAATTACAACCTGTTAAAAAGCAAGAGCCTACTAAAGAGGTTGTAGATGCTCAATATACAGAAGTCAATGAGGAACCATCAAAAGAGCCTAATAAACCGTCAGCACTTGACATTAATTTTGATGATATCGACTTTGAAACTGTACAAGGTGAGATCCCGTTTGATTAATCAATATAAAGTTCTCCTGCCTGGTTGGATTTTTGACCAGGCGGAGGATAAAAACCATTTAAAACAGCTAGTACTAAGTTATATGACGCGTTATCCGAATTATACCGTTAAAAGCGTGAAAGACGGATTTGCGATATGTGAGAGAAATTGAAAGGAAAGACGTGATAAAAAATGGCTAGGTATCGACAAGTTTACATTGAGTTTTGGCAAGACGGTTTTGTATTGGATCTAACTCCTGAGGAAAAGTATTTCTATCTATATTTAATGACCAATAGCAAAACAACTCAATGTGGTATATACGAATTGCCAAAACGGATTATAGAAACCGAGACAGGCTACAACCGAGAGACCGTTGAAAAGTTGCTTCAAAGATTTGTTGATTACGGGAAGATTTTATATAACGACTCTACAAAGGAAATCATGATTCTCAATTGGACTAAGTACAACTGGATAAATTCTATTAAAGTTCTTTCCCTTATCGATAAAGAGTTGAAAAGCATTAAGAACTTGGAGTTTGTTAGGCTCTTTATCCACCAGTGCAAAGAGTATGGATACCGTATCGATACCTTGTCTATACCGTATCAAGAGGAAGAGCGTAAAAAAAATGAAGAATCCAGCAATGGCGAGGGTTCTATACCGTATCAATACCCTATGGATAGTCCATCGATAGACCTGGGGGAAGAAAGAGAACAAGAAGAAGAACAAGAAGTAGAAAGAGAAGAAGAACAAGAAAGAGAAAAACCACTAGAAGAAAAAGCAGTCTCCGAAATAATTCATTTTTGGGATAACAATGGATTTGGTTTTAATAACATGCAAGCAAAGAACTTGTTGTTGTCGTGGTTGAGTAATTCTAAATTCAAAAATCCCAAAGAAATGATCTTAGCGGCCTTGAATATAGCTTGTTCAAATAATAAACGCCGTTTGAATTATGTTGAAGGCATTTTGAGAAATTGGGATAACGAATCTCTTTTAACAATCGAAGAGGTTGAACAATCCAAAAGGGATATGAAGGTTATAAACGGAGGGAAGCGGAATGAAACCCATCAATCAAGTTATGAACAAGACTATTCCCAATATGACTTTTCTAAGCAAGGAAACGTGTCCTGGCTGTCGGATGGAGATTAAGATTTATGAAATGGAAATGATGTTCGGACCTGAAAAAGGGAAGATGTTCACGGGTAAGATGGGCTGTAAATGTGAGGATATGAAACTTGCAGAAGAAGCCCTTAAGGAAAGAGAAGCCTTGAAGGTTAAGAAAATGCAATCCATCTTCAACGAACATTCCTTGATCAATAGAGAGTTACAAGATGCAACTTTTGATAACTACGAATCTAAAAACAAATCGCAGGAAAAAGCCAAGAAAATTTCAGAACGTTTTGTGGAGGTATTTTCCAAGGACGAACCTATCAATCTGGTATTTACAGGAGCCTATGGTATTGGTAAATCCCATTTAGCTAAATCCATTACAGATGGGGTTATAGACAAAGGGTACAGTTCCATTTTCATCTCGGTGCCTAAATTACTTACCAAATTTAGATCAAGCTACAACAAGGAAGCAAAGTTTTCAGAAGGGGAAGTAATCGAAGCGCTAAATAGTGTAGATGTCCTTGTGCTGGATGATCTAGGAGCAGAGAAGAAGAGTGACTGGTCTTGGGAAAAAGTATTCGAGATCGTGGACAGCAGACAAGGAATGCATACGATCTTCACTACAAATTTTGAAACTAAGGAATTAAAGAATAAATTAGGCGATCGGAATTTTAGCAGGATCGTGAATCGAGATACAACGGTTGTAAAAATAGAAGGCGATAACCATAGATTAGGAAAATTTGCATGACGGAGGCTAAACAATGAACTACCTAATAGATCAACTAGTCATCACCATCGGCCAGTGGTCCACATTTGGCGGAGAGCAATATGAGCGACAGTTTGATGTGTTGCTTTCCCAACTGGAAAAGGCAACGGGGTTGGATCGAGACGGGGTAATTGGGTACTTAGAAAAAGTAGTGGAAGGGAAGAGAGTGGCATGACAAAACAATTTTACGAACCAGAAATAGGTCGATTCGGATATATGTATCACGTAGATATTTACTTTGAAGCACTCCTTACTAATGAACAAGTTTTAGAAATTGAACATGGCCCCTTTTGTAAAGGCGGTCCAGACGACAATGAGGATTATGAACGTCTTGGGTGGAGAAAGTGCGGAAAGATAAGCTTCGCTGAAAAAAAGTGGAATGACGCCATTAGACACACAAGAGACACGCTAAAAATGAAGGGAGATTCCTTTATTGAGGGTGAAGAAAACGAAAAAAACTATGTGTATTTTTACGACACTGTTATTGGACTGAAAGAAAAAGTACTTAAGAGGGCGTGGGTGTATATTACCCATCAGGCTTCAATCGATTATGACGAGAAGAAATTCAACAAGCACTTAACGCAAGTCGGAAAAACTATATGAAGGGAGAGAGTGGCGTGAACAAAGAGGACATTCAATTTCTAAAAGATTTACAAACACAAATGCAATATGAAAACGAACACGATTATGATAGTCAAGCATCTCCTAGATTTTGGGCGATTATGGATTATCGCATAGTGCCTACACACCCAGATTATGATATGGAGCGCACTTCGTATTATCACAATGATGGAGATTATACGGAATTTGAAACAACTGAAGAGTTGAAAGATTTTATCTGGAGTCACTACACCGATGATTATCAGGAGGAACTCATTGAAATGCTAAAGGACGAGAACACCACTTTTGAAGAACTTTGGGTGTTTATAACAGAGTGCCTGAACGACGATGGCTATTTTAATGAGGTTCCAGTTAAAGAAGAATCATTTATTGCTCCTAATACAATGTTCCTTACAAAAGAAGAAGCTCAACGACATTTGAAATTAAATCATTATCACTATACTCCTAAGGCTCACACATACGCCATGACAGCATGGAGAGCACCAAAGGTTGAACGACTCATGAAAATAATCAGTACGGCTAATTGGAAGGAGCTTGAAATACCTGAAACAAACGGATTGTCATGGGAAGAGCTTCAAACGTTGAAAGAGTCACAAGGAATACTTGAACGTTTAGCCAAGGATGGGAATAAAGAAATTTATCAATCAGCAGCTAAATGCGTTGAAAATTGCGTTGACAGATGGGAGACCAAACCATGATGAATCGAGTCGTCCTAGTAGGGCGTTTAACAAAAGACATTGATCTTAGATATACACCCAATGGAGTTGCGGTTGCTAACTTTACCTTGGCAGTAAACAGGCCGTTTAAATCACAGGATGGAGAACAACAAGCTGATTTTGTTCAGGTTCAAGTGTGGCGTAAACCTGCTGAGAATGCTGCCAATTATCTCAAAAAAGGTTCTCTCTGTGGAGTTGATGGGAGAATTCAGACACGGAATTTTGAAGGGCAGGACGGTAAGCGAGTTTATGTAACTGAGGTTGTAGCTGATAGTGTTCAGTTCCTAGAACCTAAATCAAGTGGACAATCCACTCAATCAAACAATCAATCTAGTAATCAGGGTGATCCGTTTAGTGGGGAGTCGGTGGATATACAGGATGATGATTTGCCGTTTTAATACAAATTGTAAAACAAAAAGGAGTTGTGAATGTGAAGAAACGATTAATAAAAAAGATGGTAAAGAGTATGTGCGACAACGAAATTTGCGAACACGTTGCATACGGTAGTGGATACTGGCAACATTTTGCTGAAAAAGAGTTTGATAAGAGGTACACAAAGCACGATTTGTCTATAAAGGGTTATGAAGATGTGTTTAGTGCATAAACGGGAAATAAACCGACACAAGGGGTGATCACATGGAAATAGGATGTGAACATTGCACACCTAACAAACACGGAAAGAGAAAAGCTTTGAAGGTGGTTAAATATCCACTAAAAAATCATGCTCAGGCTGATAAGTATAAAAAGAACGTAACGAAGATATTTAGAGAGAAAAACAAAAAGAAAGGCTACTTTATCGGTACTTTATCCAAAGATTTATCTAAGGATGAGAAGGTCATGTACAGAAATAACGGATTTATTTACAAGGAAAGAATAACTTCTTGTCCTAGATGCAACAAAGATTTGAGGTGGCAGCCAAGTGAACATAGAGTCCTATGAAATGTCATTAAAAAGGAAATTCTTTACAGAGAGAATCATCAAGGAAGGTAGCTATACCCTCCAAGAGTTAACAGGACTTGAATACGAGGACTTAAAACAAGTTTGGATACAAACACAAGCGAGAGATATAAACATTGCCAGTGATCAAAATAGATGGTTTTAGGAGGGTGAATAGTGGCTCTCGTTATGGACGATACGGCGGTTAAGCGCCTGGAAACAAAGTGGTTTAAGGAATGTGTTTATGTAGCTTTAGAGGATGTAAACATGGATTGGACCGAATTAGAGATTATTAAATTTAGACTCATGTGGAAATATGGCGTACACCCTGGGCGAATGGAAAAGATTTTAAAAAGATCACAGGTTGAAATAGCAATATTAGCAATGGACCAAGAAATAAAGGGAGAGATAACCGAAAGGATGGGAGGGTTTTTCGGTGGATATCCAAGCGAAACTGATGGAGACACTGGACCAGATCACGGAAGTCAATAAGCTCCATCCCGATATAGGAAATTTACAAAAGTGCGATATTCCTAATTGTAATATTTGTGCGGAATTAGAGGATTTAGGACGGCAGTATGAGCAATTAATCACAGCGATCAAACGTGAGAGAAAACATTCTCCAGTCCGCAACAAAATCAAGGATGAAATATTTAAAAAGGGCGAGAACGTCACTAAATCAGAAATTGTGTATTTGATTGAGGAAGAACTCATGTCTAAGGCTGAAATAGCAAAGGCTCTAGGAGTTAATTACAACACATTTATGGCGGCGTGCAGAGGGTGGAAAATAGGCATGAGAGAGACAGGGAGGAAAACAGGATGAAACTAGACAGATTAACAAAGGCAGTTAACATATGGGCAGAAAACAAAGGATTGCACAATGCTGATTCCAGTAAACAAATGTTAAAGGTTGTGGAAGAAGTCGGAGAAGTTGCAGCAGCACTTGCTAGGAATGATAAAGCGCTGTTGGAAGATGGGATAGGTGATGTGGTGGTGACTCTCATTATCTTGGCCAGACAAAACGGCTTAGAGCTAGGAGATTGCCTGGAAACAGCCTATAACGAAATTAAGGGACGTAAAGGAAAAATGGTTGATGGTGTTTTCGTGAAAGAATCTGATTTACAGGAGGTAAACCAATGATCGAATCAACCACTTGTGGGCGCTGTGGACGTCTACTCAATGACTCGAAAAGCAGAGGTAGGGGTTATGGTCCAGTTTGTTTTAAAAAGGTGCAGGAGGAGCGAGAGGAACATGAGACAGAGAATGACGGTGGCGGAGTACAAGAGAGTCTCGAAGTCTAGAAAATCTAAATACGGCAATAGAAAAGTAGAATTGGACGGACTAACCTTCGATTCGGTTGCGGAAAGTAAATATTATCAACAACTAAAATGGTTAGAAACTAATAAACAGATTAACTTTTTCCGTTGTCAACCCAGGTACAGGCTCCAAGATGGCTTTGAAAAGGACGGCAAGAAACATAGACCTATCGACTACATAGCAGACTTTGAAATACATCATTTAGACGGGTCGATTGAGGTTGTGGACGTGAAAGGAGCTCTCACAGATGTATTTAGGATCAAACAGAAACTTTTCGAAAAGAAATATCCTCATAGTTTAAGGCTAGTTAAATACAAGAATGGCAGCTTTGAAGAGGTGAGCTAATGACAACCTTATACAAGCTTCGTGACGGTGATTTACTTATCGTCACGGGGCATTTATCCAAACAGGAGGTAAAGGACCTTATAAGGCAAGGGTACAGGCATAGGGAGCCACAGATTAATAGGCATGGGATACCGGTTGGGTCACGGTAGAAACAAAAAAGCGGCATAAGGGGTGAGCTTTTATGAAAGTGGATATGTGGGAGTTCTTATCTGATTATATCGACGACAATCAACTTAAAGATGGCGCTGAAATCACTGTAAACCTACACGGCAGGGATATATGCAAAGTTAAAATCGAAAGAGAAGATGATATGTTGGATTTCAAATTGATTAAAATATTTTAATTCACAGTTCGAATAAAAAACGAAGGGGTAACCATGGTAAACAGACACAGAGCGTACTGGAGTAGCATGAGCAACAGCAAATACGACTTTGCGCCGGAGCAACTAGACAAGGATATACAAGCGAATAAAGAACGATATGAGCGCAAGAAGGAACACGTTAGGGCGTTGATTGAAGGGACCTTTAAAAGTGATCCTGTTCGCGCGGATGAGACTTTTAATATATTTATAGCGGTATTGCGGGAAATAAGGGAGAAACAATAGGAGGTAGAGAGATGGCGACATCACAGGGTTTATATGGGAAATACAGAGTTTTTAATACCGAAACAGGTAAAGAGTTAAAAAGCTTCTTTGTTTTAAAACCAGACACGGATCCAGTTGCTATAGCCGCACTACAAAGATATGCGGAGTTAACACCTGATAAAGAGTTGGAAAATGATCTTTATAAGTGGGTAGGAAAGGCACTGTTTAAAATAGGTGACTACGCCATAAATGACGATTACGGGGTTGTACTCCCGATCAGGGATAAACGGTCTAAGGATATTATTAACGCTCAGGAAGGATATAGGCATGCTACGGAGGAAGAAATAGAAGGTTATTACATGGAGGTAGAGGGATGAAACTACATGAAATAGATGCTCTTGTCGCTGAAAAGGTGATGGGATATGAAATCCGGTATGGAAATATTGTTCGGGATGGAAAAAGAAGTGGCATTCCACCTTATAGCCAAAAAATAGAACACGCTTGGAAAGTAGTAGACAAAATGAAAATACTGATAAGCCCTCAATCCGAAGGAGCACCAAAGGAATGTAAGTATATGGCGGAATATGCTGATATGCCATGGGAAGATAGCATTCAAGTATTTAATGAGTCTGCCCCATTAGCTATATGCCTTGCCGCGTTAAAATCTGTAGGGGTGGAGGTAGAGGAATGAAAATGAATCATAAATTACATTTAAAATATGCTAGAAAGCTAGTTAAAGAATATCAAGATAGTTTTGATAAGGATATAGCGTTAGGGCATGCTCAAAGTTTAATGCGAAATCACGTAAAATCATTGATCTATCAGGCAGAAAAGTTTCAGGAAATAGTAGGAGCTTGGATAGACATTGAAGAAAACGGAAAAAACGATGATGCAGAAGATTTTTACAGTATTGTCCAAGACATTTTAGGCGGTGGAAGTAATGAGTAAAGAACATTTGGAAGAGCCTACACACATTCCAGTTTGTACTCCTTTATCGAAACTGTTAAAAAGACGAGCAGCCCGTGTGAAGGAACTGGAAGAGTCAGAAAGAGAATGGGTATTATTTCAAGCACAAGTGAATTGTATCAATCAAAAGTTGGAGCAACAAAACAAACGCTATCGTGATGCGATCGAGAGCATGAAAAGCGAAATTAATTATGCGCTGTATTCTCATAAAAGTAAAGAAGTTAAAAAATATTATTTAGAAAATGCTGTTAGATACGCAGATGAAGCATTGGAGCGTGATTGTATTCACTGCAACGGAAAAGGATTTAATGGTTTAGATTATTGCCCACAATGCAATCAAATGGAGGAAGACGATGATAACTGATAAGGAACGGTTAGAAGAGTTAAAAGGCGTAGTATCGACATGGATAGCATTCTTACAAGAAGGGGAATTCCCGGATGTTGTTGATGAAGAAGTCGAAATGATTGAACGGCTCATCTCCACCGTAGAGGAACAAGCCCAACGATTAGATAATATGGCCCATGTCATAAAACTTAAAAACAAAGAGATGAGAGAGCTAAGCAACTTTTTAAAGAAAAGGAAAATACCATTTAAAAAACTTAGTCCGCTTATTACTGCAATGAAATTTATGGAGGAACAGCAGAAGGAAATAGAAGGTCGAAAAGACTTTGAGTCGAGAAGGATACAGCAAGTCAATAATTTGATAGAACGAAACAAAATATATAAACAAGCTTTGAAATTTTATGCAGACGAGAGGAATTATGAATTTGAAACGATCGTAACTGATTGTGATATAGAAGTGGATTCTAAAATTCTTGCAGATGGCGGAGAAAAAGCAAGTCAAGCGTTGGAGGAATCTGAATGAAAGAAGATTATCCAGTAAAAATGAACTTCGGTTGTTTTATACCCATGGCGTTTTTTGCACTCATTGGAGTGGTTTATACACTGGTGACCTTATTCAAATAAAAGGGGGATCCAAATGCGACAAAAAGGACAACGTTATAGACCGATCGTAACGATCGAAAAGGTTAAAAAGGGCATACCAACCGTAATACATGTTTCCGGGCAAAAATATGTGTTACAACATCCAGATCAGTATAGGAGGGGTTAGATTGTACGAAGGGACGACGAAGGCGGTAATTGATTTAGACAAGAATGCTGTATATGCGGTTAGGGATGGAGAACTCATTAAAGTACCCACCCCACCAGATGGGTTTGGCTCTCAACTTATACATTGGGAACATGGAAAACCACTAAAGGGCAAGTGGGAAGGATCATTCAAACTTAAATAAGTCTGTCGAAATCAATCGAGGACACCAAATAAACGCTAGGGCGGCGTGTTTGGTGTCTTTTTATATTTAGGAGGGGGACATGAACAGGACACTCAAGGACCAATTAAGGATTTGGAAACAAGAATATCAGGAGGTAGCTAGAAAGCCACAGAAAAGGCGTAGAGAGGTGTTAAGTGAATCGGATATAAAAGATGGACAAGCCGGTGTATCACAAATACAGAGGTTCTTTTAGACAGAAATAGGAGGGGCTATTATGTGGGCGGACAAAATGATTATCCAGTATGAGGATGGACGTAAGGAACTAGGGGTAATGAAACAGAAATTGGGCGATTCTGATTTGGATAAGCAAGACAAGTCACGGATTAATAGCATGATAAGCGATATGTCCTTTGCCATTGATTGGATGCGAACCGGCAGAAGACCAGGTAATCTAAGAGGGATAGACAGGAGATCCGTTTATCAGCGTACTGCTTTGGTAGACATGGACCTTATGCCAAGTTTAGACATAACGCCGGAACCCAGGGATTTGGAAAACGATGAAAAACAAGCTCTCGTCAATATGCTAATTGATTTATCGCACAGGGAGAGACAATGCTATTTATTGCATATGGCGCAAGGGTGGAGCATGCAGGAGATTGCGGACGAACTGAAAATCAAAAAGCCAACTGTCCAGAAATTTATCGAAAGAGCGAAGAATAAAATAAAAAGAAAATTATCGTGTCATACGAATGTCATATGATCGCCACTAATAAGTGAAAGCTTATTAACACGGCACTGTTCGACGGAATCGGTAGTGCCGCACAATGAAAATAGCATTTGGAGACCGGGATAGATAGCAAACGGTCTCTTTTTTATTTTATCGGTGGGGTATGGTTACTTGAGCAATTAGGTTCGATTCCTAATCCCTACGATCACCATGCGCAAAATCACGCTCTTAAAAGGTACCGGATTAAATGGCCGGACCAGAAAAATATGAAAAGGTGCTCCTAAAGGAGTGCCTTTTTTATGCGTTTAGCACAAGGAGTGAACGCCTATGAGGGATTTAATGAAAAGAAGAAAGTCTCAAGTTAGGTACTGTGTAGAATTAAGCAATGGTCAATTATTACATTTGTATTTTTATAGAGTTAGAGATCAAGAATTGGGTTACAACGGTATAGCAGGCGCTTGGTTAACAGCCTTACATATCGGGTCCAATCGCAAATATGCTAATAAATGGTTTAACACACTCAAAGGGGAACCGGAAAAAGCAACCGGTAAATGCGGTTTAGAAGGCATGAAGAAAGCTTTAGATATAATTTTAGAATTCAGAAAGACTATAAAACCTAATGAGATATTACTGGTAGACGGGGCAGATAAAAGAAGAACACGCATTTACGAAAGGTTAACTAGATACGGATTTGGAACTTATTACTTAGGTGATCGTTTTATAGGATATGGGACTTTTAACCCTTTGTATCACGGAGGTGGAGTTGATGTAGATGCCAAATTGGGAGGATATAAAGAGAGAATGGGAGACCACTAAGATTACATTATCTGCTTTGGCTGATAAGCATGATATAAAGCTGGGTACTCTCAAGAGTAGAAAAAGCCGTGAAGGTTGGTCGAGAGATCCGACTAAAAAGGATGCAACCATACAAAGGGATGCAACCATAAAAGGTAAAAAGGATGCAACCTCCAAAAAACCGTCCAGATACAAAGAAGGTAGCAGAAAAGGAGCAGGGAACCCTAATCCTGTTAAACAATTTACCAAACGAAATTCAGCTGCTAGGAAGCATGGGCTTAGATCGAAGTACTTCTCTGATACCCAAAGAGAGATCATGGAGGACTTTGAGGACTATTCCTTTGCGGATCAACTGTACTTACAGATTGAGATAAAGTTCTCTGCCATCATCCAATTACAAAAGGTAATGTGGGTTGAATATGAAGACAACACATTAAGTGAAGTCTCCATGAGTTCAAGTGGTGATGGTGGTTCCACTACAGCCTATAAAGTTGCCTTTGCATATGAGCAATATGAGTCATACATCAAGGCTCAAACAAGGGCCATGGCAGAATATAGGAATCTTGTTAAACAGTTCTTAGAGTTGGCTCATGAAGATGATGTAAGAAGATTGAAACTTGAGCAGATGCAATTGGGTATTGAGAAGACTAAGAAAGAAACTGAGTTCCTTGATGAACGTACTAGATTGATTAAGGGAGAGAAAAAGGATACTGGTTTATTAGATGCATTGGTTGCAGGTCGTGAACAATACGCGAGAATGAAAGAACGTGGCAACGATGTGTAAGGTTGATATTCGTTTCTCTGACAAGCAACTGGAAGCTATATACAGGCCGTTCGATCACAGCCTTGATGTATTCGAAGGAACGCCAAGAAGTGGTAAAACAACAGCAGGTCATTTCAGATACTCTGATTACTTAGTATGGACCAGAGACACTAACCATTTAATTACTGCTTATAACCAAGAGCAAGCTTATCGACTATTCATTGATGGCGACGGTACAGGCCTAATGCATATTTTCGGTAACTTGGCAGCTATTAAACACGATGAACACGGATCACACTTGGAGGTCCATACACCAAACGGGATTAAGAAGGTGTATTACAAGGGTGGAGGTAAATCAAACAGCGTTGGCGCTATCACAGGGATGTCCTTGGGGAGCGTTGTTTTTTGTGAGATTAACCTTTTGCATATGACGATGATCCAAGAATGTTTTAGACGGACATTCGCGGCTAGAGATCGTTACCATTTAGCAGATTTGAACCCACCTGCTCCATTTCATCCAGTGATTAAAGAGGTATTTGAGGTTCAGGACACCAATTGGCTACATTGGACCATTCAAGATAACCCGATTATTACAGAAGAAAGAAAACAGGAAATATATGAAATCCTCAAAAAGAACCCGTACTTATTAAGGCGTGACTGGTTCGGGGAAAGGGTAATGCCGCAGGGTGTTATCTATTCGGTGTTTGATTTGAATGTGAATAGCTTACCGGCCATCCGGGGGAAGATATATGAAATGTACTTTGTTGCAGATGGTGGGCAATCAGATGCTACATCATGCAGCTGTAATGTGGTTGTGAGGTATGAAGATAAGTTCCGTTTGCTAAGAGTAGCTAACTACTACCACAGTGGAGCAGATACAGGACAAACAAAAGCCATGTCTGTTTATGCGAAGGAAATAAATGAGTTCATCAAGTGGTGTGTTGACAAGTTTGAAATGCGCTATTCTGAGTTCTTCGTTGACCCTGCTTGTAAGTCGCTTAGAGAGGAATTACATCTTATAGGCATAAACACAACAAGAGCAGATAATAACGCTGTAGATGGCAAGCAGAAGGGCGGAGGAATCGAAACAGGAATAGAGAGATTCCAAAACATCATCACGAACGAACAATTTTTTATTGTGGAAACAGATAAATACGATCATTACCACTTTTTGAAGGAAATTGGAATGTATGTCCGTATGGATAATGGAAAGCCAATAGATGATTTTAACCACGCTTTAGATGAAGCGCGTTACGCTTCGAACTATTTCTATAAACGATATGTAAAATAAGGTGGTGATGCCATTGTGGAATAAAATCATACAGAGCGTGAAAGGGGTGATGCAACGAATGGGATTGTTGAAGTCGTTAGAAAAGATCACAGATCATAAGGATATATCTCTCAATGAGGATATGTTCAAGAAAATTGAAATCTGGAAGGCTTTATATGCTGGATATTACGGTGAATGGCATGATATCACATACAACACGGTAAATGGCATCAAAGAGCGTACAATGAGTACTCTTGGAATAGCTAAGGTAGCATCTGAGGAAATGGCTTCATTGGTCTATAACGAGAAATGTTCTATTTCCATAGATAATACTGGAGTGTCAGAGTTTATTGAAGAAGTATTCAAGAACAATAAATTTGATAAGAAGTTCCAGGACTTTCTTGAATATAGCTTTGCTCATGGTGGTATGGTGATTAAGCCATACGTTGAAAACGACAAAATGATGTTATCTTTCGTCACTGCAGATTGCTTCATTCCTGTGTCATGGCGCAATGATAGCATATATGAAGCTGTATTCCCTTTCGAGTTTATGAAACGTGATAAGAAATACACACATTTAGAGTGGCATTTATGGGAGAATGACGTTTATGTGATTCGAAATGAAGTTTATGAGTCTCAGAACGGGATTGATTTAGGCGCAAAAGTACCATTGAAAAACTTTTTCCCTGATCTTGAAGAAGAAGTTCACATTAACGGGCTGAAACGGTCCATATTTAGCTATTTTAAGCCTAATAGTGCTAACAACATCGATACTAAGTCGCCATTAGGTATATCCATCTACGCCAATGCATTAGACACCATGAAAGCTTTGGACACAGCTTTTGACAGCTTGCATAGAGAGTTTAGGTTAGGTAAGAAAAGGATTATTGTTCCTGCTCATATGCTTAAAGTGGTATATGACGAAAATGGAGAACCACAACGCTACTTTGATGCGAACGATGAAGCTTATGAAGGCTTTAATGGCGAGATGGACGAAAACAAAATACAAGAGACTAAGGTTGAGTTAAGAGTTGAGGAACACATTAATGCTATAAACGCTCTACTCAACCTATTTGCCATGCAGACAGGTTTTTCAGCAGGTACCTTTACATTTGACGGTCAGAGCATGAAAACAGCTACAGAGGTGGTTAGTGAGCAGTCTAAGACCTTTAAAAGCAAGAAGTCTCATGAAGTCATCATTGAAGCTGGATTACAGGAGTTAATCGGATCTATTGTGGTGATGGGTGAACTATATGGAATGATTAGCACCACTGGAGACTATGAGGTCACAGTGGCTTTTGATGATTCTATTGTTGAGGACAAGAAGGCTGAGTTAGATAAGGCTGTTATTGAACTCACTAACCGTATGAAACCTAGATATTTAGTTATATCCGAGTATTACGGCATTACAGAAAAAGAAGCTAAACAATGGATAAAGGAAATGGGTGAGGAAGAACGACAACAAGCGCCAGAAGTGGACGACTTAAAGGCTGAGGGTGCTATGTTCGGGGTGAGGGAGTGAAAATCATGGATTGTGAACACGATTATGAGGTTCTTCATGATGGTATCGAAGTGGAAGAAACTAGATTTGTAGGCGATGGTAAAGTGAGCATAGAACTAAGCGGTTATGTCATATTTTATTGCAAAAAGTGCTTAGATATTCAGAAAAAGGTGCTGTAAATGTCCGACAAACCCAAGATCACACCTCAAAACATGGACTTATTCACTAATCCTGTAGTGGAGATATACCAAGCTCTTGAAGAAGAAATATTCTTGATGGTTGCCAATCGCCTTAAAACCAATCCTAAGCACGGGAAAGACTACGTCTTAGAATGGCAGGTTGATAAAATGCAACAATTAAGGATGTTTAACCAAGCTACGATTAAATCACTCTCTAAGGCTACCGGAATAGCCGAGAAGGAAATCAAAAGGATTATCGCTGATGTGGGTCATGGCACCATCGCAGGAGTGGATAAGGAATTAAACAGGGTTTATCCTACGTTGCCACCTCCTAGCCATATAGATGCGATTCTAGCTACTTATGTACAGCAGACCTTTAGAGAATTAGATAACTTTGTTAATCAAACCCTTATTACTACGAACTACGGTGAAGGGACAGCTACTAGGATGTATCGTAAAATCGTCGAGGAAACCACAGGAAAGGTTTTAGCCGGTACCACGACAGTTAATAAGGCGGTAGCTGAAACAGTCATCAAATGGAGCGAGAAGGGCATTGAAACTTCATTCATTGATAAAGGCGGCCATACTTGGAATCTAGAAAACTATGCTAGAACAGTTATTCGGTCCACAACCAACAGAACATACAACGAATTGAGAATGTCACGGATGCAAGAGTATGGCGTTGATCTCGTTCTCGTTAGTAGCATAATGGATGCTAGAGAAATATGTTCAGAGATACAAGGTAAAGTGGCATCGATGAGTAATCCATCAAGTAACCCTAAATATCCATCTATTTATGATTATGGTTATGGAACTCCTGGGGGAATCAGAGGAATTAACTGTCGTCATCAATTCTTCCCTTTCATAGATGGGATCAACGAGAATAACCAACCGCAATATGATTTAGATGAAGTGGCTAAGAAAAGGGAGATATCCCAAAAGCAAAGATATTATGAACGCCAGATAAGGAAAGCCAAGCAATCTCTAAACCTCGCTAAGGTTGTGGGAGATGAAGACACCATACTCAAGTATAAACGCCTGGTAAGAAATAGACAGGCGAAGGTAAGAAAGTTTGTAGCTGAACATGGCTTACCAAGAAAATATGATAGGGAACAGATTTATTCATAACAAGCCATCCTTTGATGACTTGTTATTTTGTCCGTTTATGTGGGGTGGACGTTAAATAAAACGCAAGGGAAAATTACCCGAATGGGAGGAATAACAAATGAGTGAAGAATCAAACCAACAAACAACTGACCAGACAGAACAATCTGGAGAGCAACAAACAGAACAAACGGGTACTGCTACCAATACAGCAGAGGAAAAAACATTTAAACAAGATGACGTAAACAACATTGTCGCTAAGGAGTCTAAGAAGGCTCAGGAGAAGCTTTTGAAACAGCTAGGCATTGAAGACTTTGAAAATGCGAAGGATGGTTTCAAGAAGTTCCAAGAGTGGCAAGAAAGCCAGAAGACTGAGCAACAAAAGCAACAAGAACAGCTAGAAACACTAACAGGTAGCAATAAAGAATTAAGCAATGAGAATACATCACTAAAAGCACAAATTAGCGCAATGAAGCAAGGTGTTAAAGGAGATTCTGTGGAGGATGTTGTCGCTTTAGCTGAACGGTTAATTAGCGATGATATCACTCTAGATGAAGCTATCAAGCAAGTAGTGGAGAAGTACCCTCACTTCGCACAAGAGGAACAGCAGGAAGAACCAAATAAGCCCAGTTTCACGACTGGACAACATTCAACAAGTGGCACTAACAATGATCCATTCGCCGCAAAAATGGCTAAATACAATTAAAGAAAGAAGGAATAGAAATGGCAGGAGAAAATAACAATCAAGCAGTACGCAGTTATCAGAAGCAATTTAAGGAACTATTACAAGCTGTATACCAAAAGCAAGCATACTTCCGTGAGTTCTTTGGTGGTGGCATTGAAGCGTTAGACGGAGTAACACATAATAAAACTGCATTTTCTATCAAGACAAGCGACATCCCTGTGGTTATCGGAGAGGAGTACAATAAGGATTCTGATGTAGGTTTCGGTACAGGTACAGGTAAATCCACGCGTTTTGGTGAACGTCAAGAGATCATCTACACAGATACTGACGTCCCATACACTTGGGAATGGGTATTCCATGAAGGGATTGACCGTCACACTGTAAACAACGACTTTGCTGGTACGATTGCTGATCGTTCAGATTTGCAAGCGCAGGCTAAGGTGCAAATGTTTGACAACCATGGTGGGTTATTTATTTCCAAGGTTGCTGATCGAACAATTGAATTAGCTGAAATCTCTAATGATGCCGTATTAAAGCTATTTAACGATCTATCTAATGCTTACGTCAATATGGAAGCTGTAGGAACAAAAATGGCATGGGTTAAACCAGAGTTGTATAACGCAATTGTGGACCATCCGATCACGACAACTGCTAAGCATTCAGGAGCGAACGTTGATACGAATGGAATTATTACGTTTAAAGGATTTCAAATTAAAGAAGTTCCCGAAACAAAATTCCAAGAAGACGAACTTGCTTATACATCTATCACTGGTGTAGGTAAACAGTTCACTGGAATTAACACCACTCGTACGATCGAATCTGAGGACTTTGACGGCGTAGCATTCCAAGGTGCTGGTAAAGCAGGAGAGTTTATCTTACCTGCTAACAAAAAGGCTGTTATCAAAGTTGTGCAATTGGGGGAGTAACGACCCCGAATATTGACAATATCACGCCAACGACTGACGGGGCAGTCATCGATTTAAAATAAACTGAAGGGAGCGAACGGAGTGGCAGATACATTTAAAATCTATAAAGGTGACACGGTGATTAATGAGGGTGAAAGCCCTCTTGAAATCACTGGTGTAGGATCCGGAAAAACTGTTGAAAATGGCGAGTATCAAGCGGTACGCGTAGAAGATGATAAAGAATCGGATAGGGTAGATATTCCTGGGTTTGAAACGTTGACAACAACCACGACAACCAAACCGACAACGACAACAACGACGACTAAGGCTACTACGACCACAACGACGGAGAAGCCGACGACTACTACGACGACAACAAAAGCTACTACTACGACTACAAGTACAACAACGACAACAACGGCGGCTCCAACAACTACTACGACAACGACCGCCGCGCCGACAACAACGACAACTACAACAAGTAGTGAGGGTTGATTATGAAATACCTGTTGTGTCAGTCGGCAACGAATCGTTTTAAGTGGGAATTGGACGTCTGTCTGACAAATTTAAAATCGCTTGGAATAAAAAACATCGTTCTGCTTTTTCAAAAGTGGGACGATGCTATTCCTGCTTATTTTATAAATAAATACGGTGTAGAAACACGCGTTTATGAGGATTTAAGAGAGGACAAGTCATATATCCCGAGCATTAAGCCTTATTTGTGGTGGCAGTATTTAAAAGAAGATCCGTCAAGGGAAAAAGGAAAATACTTCTACATGGATTCGGATGTCATCTTTCGGGAGAAGTTGAACTTTAGAAAACTTCCCGTAAAAGACAACGTGTGGTATTGCAGTGATTGCAACGGATATCTAAACCTTGATTACATTAGGCAATGCAAAAATGGCGAGCGGGTGTTGCAAGACATGGCTGAAATTGTTGGTATAACAGTAGAATCACTAGAAACAATCAATCATAATTCGGGCGGTGCTCAATGGCTGATTAAGAACCCAACGGCTGAATACTGGAAAAAGGTGTATGAGGACTCCAACAAGATTTGGAAATACTTTGAGACACTTGATTCTAACATCCAAAAATGGACAGCTGAGATGTGGGCTCAACTATGGAATATGATGTATTTCAATATTGGCCCGAAAATTTCTAACGAACTTGATTTTTGTTGGGCGACAGACCCTATTGAGCGCTGGTATGAAACAAAAATCATGCACAACGCAGGTGTTACTGAGGAAATGACCGACTTATTTTTCAAGGGGAAGTATGTTGAAGAATCACCTTTTGATGATGATTTGTCGTTTGTGAACAAAGACAAAGTTTCTAGCAAGTATGTAGAAGCTATTGAGAGGGTGAGTTGACATGCCTTATCTCACATATGACGAATACGCCAAGTTTGGATTTGAACCAATCGAGGAAACAGAATTTGATAAATTGCTCCCTAAAGCTAGTGATGTTGTTGATAGCGTCACTAGCCATTTTTATAAGTTTAATAATATCGATGATGACATTCCTTTTCGGGGAGAACAATTCAAGAAAGCCGTATCTGCCCAAGTAGAATATTTTCACGAAACAGGTTCTACAACTTCATACGGCCTTAATGAGCCGTCTAGCGTACAAATAGGGCGAACATCTATGTCAAGTGGCAGTCGTGGCTCACAGGGAGCACAGGCGCCCAAGAACGACATTGTATCTAGTGAGGTTTATATGTATCTAGCGCCAACTGGATTACTTTATCGAGGAATAGGTGTATGTCCATGAGAGTGAGACCATTACCTAAAAGGTGGTTAATTCATTCTATTGATTACTACCCACCTAGCGAGGAAGATAGTTGGGGAAATGTTACAAATCCCGATCCGATCACCATTGAGTATGTGCGCTATGACCAATCATCGGTGTTCAGTCGTGATAGTAGACAAGAAAAGATTCAGGCTGATGGGATTATCTTTGTTGATGCGGTCAACAGCGATCCAATACCTGATTTTGCAGAAGATACTACAATCATGTTTGGCAAAAAGAGACTCACTCTCAAAAAGATTGTGCCATGCTATTATCCGATGTCGCACAAGGTTAGGCATTGGGAATTAGAGGTGATTTAGATGGTTAGGGTTAAAACAACTATCGATCTGAAAGGTGTAAAGCCTAAGGTTAATCAAATGACTAAGCAAGGGCAATATGCACTTATTAACCAAGTGCATGCTGACATGAACCCATATGTTCCTGCTAGAGATTACGACTTACGGAATCAATCAACTATGAGTCTTGATGGTAAAGCGATCATTTATAATGTTCCTTATGCAAGACCGATGTTTTACAATCAGTATTCTAATTACACCACGCCGGGAACAGGACCCAGATGGGATTTAAAAGCAGAATCTATACACGGTGCTTCATGGGTGAGAGTGGTAGAAAGGGCGATGAAGTAAATGGATTTAGATTTTATGGACAAACTCAACCAGAAAATCAACAGCTTTGAATTGTACGCTAAATCCAGAATCGGCTTACTCGGCGCAGAAGAATCCTTATCTATCATGGCAATGCCTGGTGGTGCTGAGGTCGAATATATGGATGGCATACGTGACAAAGATTACCAAATTCAAGTTAATGCGAAAAGCAGGAATCAATTAAACTGTTTTAATGCCTTAACGACGATTTATCAAAAATTAGAAAACTTAACAGAATTAGAGAGTGATAACGGTAGTTTTGATTTTCAAAGATTCACAACTACCTCACTCCCAAGCCTTGTCATGATGGATGAACAGGGCTTTTTTATATACCAATTATCTTTATCGGCAAAAATCACAATTTATGAGGGAGTGGCTTAAATGACTAGACAAAAGAATGCTAAAACGGAATATCATGTGGCACCTATTGCGACAGGTGATGAAGAACCAGAATACAATCGCTTAGCTAAATGGATCACAACAGTCACCGATGACACGGACGAAGAAACAGAAACGCAAGGATTCTATGATGGCGACGGAACGCCAGAAACCGACGTTACAAGTGTTGCTAAGAGATATACTTTCGAGGGAATGTATGATGACGAAGATCCAGCCATGAAGTTTATTGCAGGATTGGAGTTTGAAACAGGAGAAGCTCGTAAAATCATGTTCAAGCAGGTGAGAACAAACGGAGATACTCTAGAAGGCATCGCTACGGTTACAGAACCTAAAGTAACTGGCGGGGAAGCTACAGAATACCCGGAATTTAGCTGTGCAATCGCTTGGGATAAGAAACCCGAAGTCGTTACAGGTGATTCGGGAAACTAACTAGCCCCGTGGTCAATGGGGTAAAGCCAACGACTGGCGGGGCTATTGTAGACATGGAGTAAAGGGCAGGGAAACCTGCCTTATTTTATTAACGGGAGTGGATAAAAAATGAAAATTGAAATTAGCACAAA
>RWZD01000067.1_pt1 | contig 26649 bp, 41 predicted proteins | sample 2187771 | NCBI WGS metagenome assembly RWZD01 (sample SAMN10531866, study PRJNA481165) | viral metagenome | isolation source: viral particles purified by filtration and ultracentrifugation from about... | place: USA: Tennessee
CGTAGTAATTCCTAATCTATATAAATTCTTTTTCATACGAGAGCCAATTCCCCAAACCTTTTCTACAGGTGTGGGCCATAATTTTTCCGCAACATCCTCATAGCGACATTCTGAAATACCTTCTTTTTTAGCATGTAGATCCATAACAACTTTTGCTAAGAATTTATTATCACCGATACCGATGCTGCAGGTTAATCCGAATTCGTTTAACAAATCTTTTTTAATTAATCTTGCAATATCCCAACGATCACCGTATATTTTTTCTAGTCCATTTACAGTAATCCAAGTTTCATCTATAGAATATGGATGTATCGCTTCTCGAGGTACGTATTTATTTAAGAACTTAGTAATTTCAACTGATGCATGAATATAATCAGCCATGTTTGCTTGCACCAAAACTATGTCTGGATCATTAGGTATATCAAAATATCGACTAACATTACTAATACCATGCTTTTTCTTAAGGGCAGGGGATGCGGCAAGCACGATACTGCCAGGGCGATTAAAATCACCTACAACTGCAAGCATAACTTTCATAGGATCTAATCCTAGCTTTACAGCTTCAACACTTGCATAGAAAGATCGCATGTCAATACATAAAATATCGTTTCGTGGATACATAGAATAATCCATTATAAATAACCTCCATTTACGGAACACTTGTTCTATTATATGTAAATGGTAAAATAATATCAATGGCAATAAATAGTAGAGAAAACATTAATGAGCAGTTCTTGGTAGATGATCTGGTTTTTCTCTTATGATTACTACACCACTAGGTCTAACGCTAATTATGGCTTCTACTAATTCCAATTTCATAATTTGTTGAATACCTAATATCCAGTCAGCTTGAGAAACTTTATCTTTAGAACGAGAAATACTTAACATCTGCGTGTCGTCCTGGAAAGAATGAATAAATCTTACAGGACCGTATTCATAAATTTTAACTACTGAAATCTCTGGAGAATGTGCTTTTAGTCCGGATACAACATCTGGTCGTTTTGAAGTAATATCTTTTAATTTAATTTTCACCACTCCTAAGAACGTTTGTTCCTATTATAGGACAAGAAATAAAATATTACAATAGAATAAAAAAAAAAGGACAGCAATATTCACTGTCTATTATTTCTTGTACAAGTCATCTACCTTACAATTTAATACTACAGCTAAATCGAACAGGTAGTTAGCTCCAGGATAAGAATCATTACGTTCCCAGGCACTTAACGACTGAGGGGATACATTTATTTGTTTAGCTACATACTTTTGCTGCAATCCTTTCGATCTTCGTATGTCACCTATTTTTGATTTCCACATTTTAAAGCTCCTTGTAGTCAACTTACTATGTATATTCAACAAATTAATCTTAATTCCTCTTTAAGTTAAATAACATCATAAATAGAGAATAATTAAAGAAAACTTGATGTACAAGGTATTTTATATTTACTACCACATAAGATTTATTAATTCGATTAAAAATACTCATTCGTCGTTCCACTCCTCACTCGTAATATGCACTAGAAATAATTATCTTTTTATAGCTGTGAATCCTTTCTGTTACAACATTCGAATATTCATTTTCCTATTCATGCCACGAAGGTCGAAAAGACTATACGAAAGAAGGTGATTATGTATATGGAAATCTTAATAGGTTCTGGTCTTGCAGCTTGTTTAATTTATGCCTCACTGAAATGGAAAGAGACAGATGCTAAGAAAATACAGCACGTATTTCGTAATACTAATTATAGAATTAAGGACCATGAGCCACGTTTAATCAAGACAATTAATAAAGAAAAATTTACGGAATATATCTATGCAGTTCCTTATGGTTTAATTGATGATCCCAAGCTGCAAAACATTTTAGAAAAGACGTTAAGTAAACCTGTTACTGTTAGATTTAAAGGTAAATTATTAGTCAAAGTGTATAAGAAATTGTTATCAAGTAAGATAAATTATAACTGGAAGAAGACAGACGGATGGAATGTGCCTATTGGTTATTCCCAAGATAATTTAATGTATCATGACTTTGATAAAATACCTCACATGACTGTTTCAGGTGCTACAAGACAAGGTAAAACTGTATTGTTAAAACTAATTATGAACCATTTTATAAAACAAAATGACGTTGAGTTTTTTATCATCGATCTAAAAGGTGGCTTGGAGTTTGGTAAATACGAAAAATTAAAACAGGTTAAAAATGTGTCGAGTAATATAAGTAATACTTATCAACTGTTGAAAAATATTGAAATGAAAATAAAATTGGATATGCAGTATTTTAAGGAGAAAGGCTACTCCAATATATTAGAAACAAACATCAAAAAACGAACATTTATTATTGTAGATGAGGGGGCAGAAATGGCTCCTTCAGCTCACCATTCAAAAGAGGAAAAGAACATGTATAAATACTGTCAACATGTTTTATCAGAAGTAGCTCGAGTTTCCGGTGCTCTTGGTTATCGTCTAATATTCGCAACTCAATATCCTACTGCGGATACTTTACCTAGACAGATCAAACAAAATAGTGATGCTAAAATAAGTTTTCGTTTACCTACGGAAGTAGCTAGTAGAGTGGCGATAGATGAATCAGGAGCCGAGAAATTAGAGTGTCCTGGTCGTGCTATTTATAGGACACACGAAAAACACATTATCCAGGTTCCATTTGTTACAGATAAAGAAATTAAAGAACGTCTTGGGAGGTTCGAATCGCATGATACAACAAGAGAAAAGAAGAAGGAGAGAGGAGAAGATACTATTACGTTTGGATGAATTGAACTTCGCAACTAGAAAACAACTGCAGATACTGGAACATTTAGGCGGTGATCGTAACGCGCATAGAATTCTATATCAGATGGAAAAAGATAAACTCCTTGCAGCTGTTAGGTGTGAAAAGAAAATATACTATTTATCGAATCGCGGAAAGGAACGAGTAGGATCCTCAAAAGGAAAACTAAAAAGAGATAAGATAAAGCATACACTTTTACGGAATGATCTGTATATAAAACTAAACATGCCTACTGATTGGAAGAACGAGGTACCAGTTAACTTTCACGATACAACTATAATTCCAGATGCTATATATAAAGATAATGGTATTTTTACCTTTGTAGAAATCGATAACGTACAGACCATGAAAACGAATTATGAAAAGATTAAAAAGTATAAAGAATTGTCCAGGGTAATTTTTAACAAATACAGACACCATCCTGTTTTAGTGTGGTACTCATTATCAGAAACACGAAAAGAAAAACTACGAATAACGTGCGAAAAGTACGGAATAAAATATCAAATTTATTGAGGGGTGTTTCGAATGTTTAAAACTGCAGACAAGATAAGTAAAGCAATAGATTTATTGATAAAAGTGACAGCAGAAGTAGAGGAACCTGAAAGAAAGGAAGAAGCTCTTGCAGTTGTGCATCAGATATCGCATCTGTATAGTAATTGCATTTTAGATATAAAGCAGAAGTCGTAGGTAATTTGTGGTAAAATATAACTAATTTAACGTAGGGGGGTCATGTTTTGAAAAAATATATACTAATAGCTTTTCTTGGGCTTTTCTTATTAGGTTGCGGAAACGAAACAGTCGATATCGAAGGAGAGGCAGTAACATATGACGAGTTACAAGAGAAAATAAAGACTGCAGAGGGGAAGCTAGAAAATCTAGAAAAGGATTTAGAAAGCGTTGAAAAACAAATTAATGATTACAGAGATGAGTTAAAGGAAAACACACAAGAAGAGTCTACTGCAGCTGAGGTGGAAGTAAAAGATGAAGATCCTATCGAGGTAGGAGCAGGTCATTTCGTATTTGGTGAAGATGTGCCTACGGGGAGATATGAAGCTTTTCCAGTAGACAAGAGCAGTAAAATTACAGTTGTTGATCTGTTAGACGAAGTTCGGGTTAATACAGTTATAGGGACGGACGATTCTCCTAGTTACGTTTTTACAGCGTTACATGGTTATAAATTGGAACTTAGCGGCGCAGTTGAATTAGTTCCGTTAGAAATCGAGTAAGAATGGTTTCCATAAATTACCAACTCCTTTAAAAATTAAAAACCCTTATTAATAGTAATAAGTAATAGTATTAATAACAATAATAATAATATATATATAATATAATAAATAATAATATATAGTAGTATCATCTTTAGGGAGGGGGTAATGGTTTTGATCTTTGCTTTAACTGCATAATTTAAATTATTTACCCTCCCTTAAAAAAAAGATGATTATATATTTTTATTTTATAACAGCTGCAGAAGAAAAACCTCCAGAGATAAATTCCATCGCTAGAAGTTTTTGTACTTACTTATGGTTTTTAATTTGTTTGTATTTATGTAAAGTTTACTGTAGTAAACGCTACATAAACACAAAACTATTAGACCTAATAAAATAGCACGTCTTCCACTATAACCTGCCGTTTTTCGTTTCTGAATTTTATCCCTTCAACAAACATATTTAAAAATTGATGCTTTTCTTTGGAGGTTAGGTATTCCCAATTTTTATTGAAGTCATTAACAATTTTCTTTACTGCACTTTGATCAAAATGTTGTTCGTAACTTGTTTGACTTGAAGCCAATTCTTCTTTCCAGTTACCTAAAATCTTTTTTGTTTCATTCATCCTGTCTGTAAACTCATCGTCTGTCATTAAATCATTTACCCAAGCACGCTGGTATTTCTCTCTTTGTTTTTCTACTCTTTTTATTTTGCTTTTAAGTAATTCGGAAGGGTCCTTTTCCTTTTCTAACTGTGGTATATTTTCTATAGTTAGTTGTCTCATGTAATTAACAAAGGACTTTTCTAAATTTTTTTCCCCACAACTTACAGCAGGCCTTCTTGCTAATGCACACACTTGGCATCTATATCTATTGTGTTGGTACAAGGATCCATCTTTTCTTTTATAACTATATCGCTCACTAGTAAGGTGATTACCACATACAGGACAAATTACTTTCATTTGATAAATAAAAAACGAGTTAACTGCTCGTTTCTTTTTATGCTGTCTGTCACTTAATAATTTTAACAAGTAATCATGTTCCTCTTTTGTCATAATACCTTCACATCTGTTTTTATAAATTTTTCCTTTCCACCTCATGCCACCGTAAAGTGCTGGATTTTTTAACATGCCTTGAATAGACGTTATATGCCACTGATATCCTCTTAGTGTTGGTATTCCACTATCATTTAAATAGTTTGCCAACTGCCTCATAGAGTATCCTTCTTTGGTCTTTTTGATCATATCTTTTAAGATGAGCATTTGATCTTCGTCATGGTACAATTTTTTATCGATTTTCTTAAATCCATAAGGAGCTTGGGATAACCACTCTCCATTCTGTGCTTTTTGATCTAGGACCATACTTATACGTTCCCCCGTGTTCTCTCTTTCCCATTGGGCCATAGCAGCCACAAGCGTGATAAATAAGCGACCAACCGCAGTACTAGTATCATAAGGTTCAGTTGATGCTACAAACGCGCATTCATGCTTTTCAAACGTTTCTAATAATTTATGAAGATCTAGAACTGATCTAGTCATACGATCCAGCCGATAAACTAATACTGTTTTAATCATTCCTTCTTTAATGTGGTCTATCATTAATTGTAATTGAGGTCTGTTTGTGTCCTTTGCTGATATGCCTTCATCCACATAAAATTTATAGTTGTCCCACTTCTGACTTATACAATAAGCTTTAAGTAAATCCTTTTGAGCACCTATTGAGTATCCTTCTTTGGCTTGTTCTTCAGTTGATACTCGTACATAAATTGCAACAGTCATTATTATCACTCCAAATGTAAATTTAGAGAGGATAGCTAGTCCTCTCTATGATTAAGTTTAGACGTCTAAATTTAATCTAATGAAACTACATATAAAACTATTTTACCGTGAATTTTTAAATCATTTTGAGTGTCGAACGGTATAATCATATCTCTGAATTTCCAACTAGTTGATTCAGGGCTAAAAACAAGAACTCTATCCTCTTCATCTATCCGATATCTCTTCATACTGTATTCACCATCATGACTGTAGATAACAATATCATCATTTTTTAGTTCAGCGTGTTCAATGGGTTTTGCTATAACATACGATCCATCAGGTATAACACGATTCATACTCTCCCCATTAACCTTCATTGCAAAGAGGTTTGGGTTACTCTGATGCGCATTTAATAATGCTTTGGGAATTTCTATGTGTTCAACATCATCCTCCGTTACACCTTCAACTTGAGCAACGGCCCCTGCTGCAATATCACCAAACAAAGGTAAACTTATTACCTTGCTTACATTATATTCACCACTCTCTTCTGCAACAAGATTAGCGCTATCACTAGGGAAGAAGTCATTAATAGATACATCCAATGCTTTAGCTATTGAATATAATATATTCTGTTCAGGTTCATTTGTCCCGTTCTCATAAGAAGAAACTGTGTTGTGTTTAACACCAACTAATTTACCCAATTCTTTTTGCGTCAACTTCTTCTTTGTCCTATATTCTTTTATTTTACTTCCTACATATTTACTAATTTCAGTCTTCATGAAATCACCTCATCTCTTATATATAAATATATCATATTTCATGAAGTGTTGCAAGGTAAAACAAGTTATATAACTAATTAATTTCATGTTATATGAAAAAAAGGTTGCATTCCAAAAATACTTCATGTATCATGAAGTTAATCACTTGGAAAAAGGAGGATGAACATGAAAGTTATAGCAGTTGAACAAGAGGTATTAAAGTCTTTACGAAATTATCGAAATTTATCTCAACAATACATGGCAGAGTTGATAAATGTCGGATCTCGAGATACTTATGCTAATAAGGAAAATGGAGTAACTCAATTTAAGGCATCTGAAATGTTTATTATAGCTGATCATTTTGGCATGGAAATCACTGAAATTTTTTTACCTCCAAACTTCATGAGTCATGAAGTTAATGAAAGGGAGACCCTATAATGAATGAAATTAAAGTTTCCGATCGTACAAAAGAAGAGATAGCTAGATTCTTTCTAAAGACATCTGTACCTAGGATATTAGAAGCTAGAAGAAAGGAGGCAGAAGAAAATGCCAAAAGAAATTACAACAGGTGAAATGAACGAGCTTACAAAACGATTTAACCAAATTATCGGAGCTGGACAAACATTTAAAACAAAACGCCTAGATGCTTTTATAGATGATATTGACAATAATTTTGATATTAACAACGATAAGTACGCGTTTCGCATGTACTTAGCAGCAACGGAAGCTGTAGCTAATTGAAAGGAGGTGAATTGCATGAGCCACAAAGAGAGCCACAAAGATAAGTTACCAGCATTGTTGTTTACATTCGGTGCATTGTCTCTTATGACTTTGGTTTTAATTATATTGATGATTGTCGAATTATTTAATAATTTCTTTTGAAAGGAGTTGAGACATTGATCGAGCAAGTAGAACTTAGAGGTTTCCAATCGCACCAAGAAACAATGTTTAACTTACAAAAAGGTCTTAACGTAATTACTGGACCAAGTGATGCGGGTAAGACAGCAATTATAAGAGCAGTACGGTGGGTAGCATTTAACGAACCACAGGGTGAAGCCTTCGTGAATGAACGCGTAGGTGAGGCAGAAGTAAAAATAACACTGCAAAACAAAGCGATCATTACAAAAACACGAAGAAAAGGAAAGACATCTTATATAGTTCAGCAAGATACAGATGATGAAGGTAGTACATTTGAAAAATCAGAAGTACCTCTCGAAGTTACTAGATTACTAGGTATAGAGAAACATAACTTCGGAGACTTTGAGACAGCTTTGAATTTCTCATTTCAGTTAGATGCGCCGTTCCTAATATCTGAAACAGCATCCGCAGGGGCAAAAGTGTTAGGTAAGCTCGCAGGTACAGAATCAGTTGACTTAGCAATTAAAGGAGTTTCGAAAGATACACACGCAGCTCGAAATATGAGATCTCAAGCTGAAAAGGATATGGAACGTATTGTAGGAAGTTTGTTCGAGTATCAACATATCGACGACGCTAAACAATCTTTAGAGACTGCAGAAATGCTAATGGAGCAAGTCGAGATAAGTAATACGAACCTTGAAGATTTAAAAGAATATCGAAATTCCTTTCTTCTTTTTAAAGAAAAAAGAGACAAGCTATCAGAAAAAATAATTAAGCTGCAGCACGTACCACATCTTATAGAAGATGTAGCAGAAATAGAAAAATCCCAGCAACGAGCGCGCGAGCTTTTACAGCTGCAAGACGACGGCAATCGTCTTAATACGCGAATCTCATCGCTGGAACATGAACTACAAACTTATTCAGATATACCATTAGCAACAGATCTCGTGAGCAGTATTACATTTGATAGAGATCGGTTCACTAATTTAAATACCTTACGTCAATTATACCAGAAACATACACAAGACGTAAAGGTAGCAGACGAAACGTTAAATAAAACAAAAGAACTTAATACAGCTACGAGAGATATAAAAAGAATCGAATTAGATACCAAAGCTAAAGATGTGATGCTTTCTTTAAAGAGTGAATACGAAAATACTAGTTCCAATTTAAACGTTCTGAACAGTCGATTAGACACCTTTAAAGATACGCATGAATCAGAAAGTATTTTAACAACTGCAGAGAATAACGAAAAGCGTCTAGCAGCTTTAAGAGAACTTTATCGGGAATTTAACATTGCGTTCACAAGTACTAATTCCTCTCTAGATGGAGAAGCAAAAGCAAGTAACGACGTTCAAAAAGCAGAACTCGAATTACAACAAGCCTGGGACGAAGCAGGCGGGGTTTGTCCTTTATGTGAAAGTGTGGTGTGTGAACATGAATAAAGAATTATTTGAGGTACTTGACTGGATGAAAGATTGTATAAACGAACTGCATGAAAGTATTGAAGTTTTAGAGGATAAACACGGTTATCTAATATCTCGCTCAAATCTTTATCACATGAACGAAACTATGAAAAAGTTAGAAGTCAAACTAAAGAAAGAAGGTAATACTCATGAATCCTGAAAACATTGAGGTAGGAAGGAAAGTCGTTTATACACCTTTCATCGGTTGTGACTCAGATATGAGAGAAGAAGGCGTAATAACAGGATATAACGACAACTTCATTTTTGTTCGGTATGGAAATGACGTGAGTTCAAGGGCAACGGATCCAGCAGATTTACATTGTAGGAGGTAATTAATTGGATATTTATATTGTCTTATATCGCACAGATGAAGGTTACGGATGGCGAGAGACTAAACACAGTACATTTTCAGACCAAACTAGAGCAAAAGAAGCTGCGGTAAGTGCAGCACAAAGTATAGACGGAGACAGTCTTTACGAAATTTTAAAATTAAACACGGATACAAGAAAAGTAACGAAGTATGATCTTGTACTTGAAAAAGGACGATTCGAACTAAAACAAATCAGAAAGGAAGATAAATAAATGACTAACATCCAATCAAGAATCGAACAAGCAAAAGCAAACTTACGTAGAGCAGAACAAGCAAAAACAGTAGCTGAAACACAAAAAGCGAACGCCGAAGAACAACTGCAAGAAGTCGAAACAAAAATGACTGAAGCTGGGGTATCTGCAGAAACAATCTCAGAAGAAATTACGAAACTAGAATATAAAATTCAAGAGGATTTGACGAAAGTCGAACGTCTTATCCCGCAGGATGTGTGATGTATGAGTTTATTTATGACACAAAGATTAGAACATCTAGAAAGGGAAAATGAAAAATTACAAACACTAAGTCGCCAACAGTCTAAAGAAATAAAGGAGTTAAAGGCTGATAGAGAAAAGACGATGTTGCAGTTAGAAATAATAAACGGCTTTTTGAAAAACTCCCAAAACACTCTGCAAATGGTGATCGATTACAACGCAGAAGGGAGTCCTTAAAAGATGTACGAACTTCAAAAAGCGAAAGCCGACATACGAAACGCGAATACAAAAATCACAGCTAAAATCGCACAACGTGACTTACTTCATGAACAACTAGAAGAAGCAGAATCTCGAAAAAAGAGAGCCGAAAAACAACTCCTGCAGTACGATCTCGTTCAAATATTACTGCAGATGACCAGTGAGTATGCAAGACAACAAGCTAAACAACGTATCGAGGAAATAGTCACGTCAGCTTTATCAGTCGTATTCGGAACAGATTATAACTTCACGATTGAGATCACAACCAGGGCGAATCAACCAGTAGCTGAATACTATCTCGAATCAGAAGGGATAGTCACGCAATTACGTCCACCTGATTATGATCGGGGCGGAGGAGTTGCAGACGTTGTTTCCTTGGCACTTAAGTTAGCAGTAGCTGAATTATCAGGAGTTAAAGGAACGTTGATGCTCGATGAAGTCGGGAAGCATGTGAGTCAAGAATACGCCCCGAATGTTGCGTACTTCTTGAAACAGTACAGTGAGAATTTTAATAAACAGATTTTATTGATTACGCATAACGCAGCACTTGCGGAAGTTGCGGATCACTCTTTAGGAGTTACGCAAGTCAAAGGTCGAAGTAAGGTTGAGGTTATTTAGGAGGGATTATATTGAGTAACTTAGTTAAATGGGCTGAAAAAGAACTGGAACGGATTGAAAAAGACGGTGACGGTATGCAAGAAATGATTAATAAAAATATTTTAGAAATTGTTAAAGTATTTTCCGATCAGGGACACAGTGGTTTCAGTGCCCCTTACGCATTAAATATCATTAAACGTTTATTAGCTTGGAAACCTATCACGGCTTTAACAGGTGAAGATGACGAGTGGAATGATATTACCCGGAACGGTGATAGAGAACTGTATCAAAATAACAGGTGCAGTTCAGTTTTCAAAGAAATCTTAAAAGATGGAACTGTTATCACATATGACATAGACGCAAGAATATTCACTAGAGATAACGGCGAAACGTGGTTTAGTAAAGGCGGAGACAGAAAAAAAATTACGTTTCCTTATACTGTGCCGAAAGAACCTGAACTAATTTATTTAGAAGAGGACGATTTTCAATGAAATTACTTTATTTCGGAGACCCACATATTCGTGGAACGAACCCAAGAAATAGGAAAGACGATTATAAAGAGGCATTAAAAGAAAAGTTTCGAGAGATATTCTCTTTAGCAAAATATAAAGAAGTTGAAGCAATTATTACACCTGGAGATATTTTTGACAGACCAGAAGTCACGAACGGTGTACTTCTAGAATTCGCAGAAGTGATTAAAGAGAGTCCAGTACCGATCTATACAACTGCAGGGAACCACGATATTTATGGGTATAATCTCGACACGTACAATCGAACTTCATTAAGAGTATTAGAATTAATCGTTCCGCAGCTCGAGGTAATAAACGATAATACGAAAAACGTAGAACTTGTTGATGGGGATACAGTCGTTAATCTAAGCTTTCAACCTTACAGTCACCAAATAGATAAAGATGGATTTGGTTATAGTCCACAAGATCCGGTAGAAGAAAGCTTCATGATTCACACGGCTCACGGCATGTTACTCGATCATGACCCGAAAGTATTCGATCGATACACGTATGTCGGGAGTGTAAAAACAAAAGCCGATTTAGTCTTATGCGGTCATGATCACTTAGGTTTCGGAAGGTATGACAGAGCAGATGGTAAGACATTTCTTAATCCAGGAGCAATCTGCAGATTATCAGCAAGCGAAGCTGAGATCAGTAGAACAGTAAACGTCGCTCTAATTACTGTAGAACGAAACGAACTGAAAGATATTGAACTTATACCTCTACAGTCTGCAAAGCCAGGTGATGAAGTTCTTGATCGTTCGAAAATCGAAGCTGAACAAAAACGTCAATACGCAATGGAGGAGTTCTCGTCTCTTATTCAAGACAAAGAGGGAAACACAGCAGTCGTAGATGTTAATGCGATTATCGAAGCTATTGCAGAGAAAGAGAAGTATGAGCCTGATGTTGTAGAACTTGCTCTTGAAAAGATAGCAGAAGCCAAGGAGGAGATGGTGGTATGACTAAAAGAGAAACTCTGATTGAAAATGTTAAAAAACATGGGATGAAATTTCCGACACGACATCGGTTTGTACTCACTAAACAAGACGGAAAATTAACGATAATCTCTACAGAAAACAAGAGAAAAATAAAGATTGAAAACGAGAAGGCCAGTCAAAATAAAACGATCTTACTTGATGGGTCTCCTACAGCACTTCTCGATATTAAAGAAATTAAAAGTGCAGAAGAGTACGCGGATATAGTTATCGACTACATGAAAAGATGGGACTTGATGGAAGAGGAGGAAACAACGTGAGCGAAAACCCCGAATTATACGTAGAACTTAATCGTTGGGAAGCTAGAGAAGATGTTTATATTGATGATCTTCTGACTTATGAGGTAGTTGAGAAATTATATGCAACAAACAATGAAATACTTGCTTCGGAGTTAGAGGATTGGGCAGCTGAGTCAGAAATACATCCTGATGACTTTAGAGACTTACCAGGAGAAGATTTACTTCAGACTTTATTAGGATCGAAAAAGCTAGAGGAGGTTCTATAATGCAAAACATATTTAAAAGTTTAATAGATGACTACGGAAACGAAAAAGTAGTACAAGCTGCAGAACAATTACTTGACCAGGAACAAAACAAAAGAGCAGGACAATATCATGAATTAGTGACACCTGAAAAGATTTCGGAAGACCTTTGGTTACTACATGAATCAGTAAAAGACATTTCTATGGCAGGTCAAGCTGTTGATGATTCTTATGCTAACCGTCGCGATCTGATAAAGCAGATATCACAGTTAAAAACAAGTATCGAATTAGATGAAGCTGAAGCTTTTATGATGCTGGAAGGTAATAAGGTTGAGGTGGAAGGGAAAATAGTAACACTTTCTAATGACAAAATGCGTGATATGTATCGTCATTACGTCACTCGTGATGCACGTTCGAAATTAGCAATTCTTGAAGCAGATTTAAAAGCAATCGAAATTGATACCTATAAAGCACAAGACAAATGGAAAGAAGCAAAAGAAGCTGCGGATTTAATAAAAGCGCGATCCTATGTACAAGCAAACTTATTAAAGTTTTTGAGTTAGGAGGGAAGGTAAATGGATGTTGATAAAAAAATTAGAGTTCGTGTAGTAGACGCGTTTACAATATTCAATCACGACAAATCAATTGTTCTTTCTGATGTAGAAGATGGAGAAGAATTTACAGCGTTGTTAGAAGGAAGCGAATATTTCGCAAAGGACAGGGAAGGTAGAGAGTTTCTGGTAGGAACTATTGGAATTAACGGTTTTGAGATCGATGATTGCTTGGAGTTGATTACAAAGAATGAATCCTAAACAACAAGCAATAAACAATAAACAACGTGAACGTCAACAAAGAGGTCATAGTTTCCAAGAAGAAATAAGAAAAAGCTTACGATTCATTCCTAACATTTGGACAATCAACATTACAGATGGAAAAGGTGGATCACGACCTGCAGATAGAATTATATTGACTGAACATGTAAATATCTTAACTGAATTAAAAAGAACTGCAGGACAACGATTTAATCTTAGCTTTCTACGACCTAATCAAATTCAAGGATTAGTAGACTTTGATAATGTTGCTGAAAGAAATTTAGGATTAGTATTCATCAGTTTCCATAACCCTAATCGAAAAATAGATGAGGCTTACGCATTTCGACTTATTACTGCTTTGCAGTATATGAAAAATCGAGATATAAGATATATTTCTATACACGACTTACGTAATAAGAAAGTTCCAGTGGTGGAATTCCCGAGAATAAACGATTATTACGACTTGAAAGGGGTGATAAATTGCAAATCATTGTGAGTAATAACATTCGAATTATAAATGCGCCTGTTCCAATAAAAGCTATGATTACGAAAGCTTTAACATACAAAAACCCAGCTGTAGAAAAAGCAAAACGACAAGGTCGAAAAGCGTGGGGAATACCTAGAGAACTAAAACTTTATCTATATGATAGGGGAGATTTAATTGTTCCGAGAGGATACGAAAATGAACTAGTGAAGATGCTTCCTAAAGGAACAGTAATTAACACTAAACAAACAGAGGGTAAGCATGTTGATTTCGGACCCTGGAACGAATCTTTCAAACTACGAGACTATCAGAAACCAATGGTAAGGATGCTAATGCAAAACAATGGTATTGGAGTCGCTCCTGCAGGTAGTGGAAAAACTCTTATGGGACTTAGATATATTTTAGGAAAAGGTGTTCCAGCCATATGGTTAACCCATACCGTAGATCTCTTGCAGCAGACGAAAGCTAACGCTGAAAAGTTTTTAGGAAACGTCGGTAAGATTGGCCAGTTCGGTGGAGGTAAACAGGAATGGGGCGATGGCAAGTTAATCGTAGCAACTGTTCAAACACTACAAAGAAACACACACCTAATAGATGCGATGAGCGATTTTATCGGAACAGTAGTAATTGATGAAGCACATCATTTTCCAAGCACTCAATTTATTGATACTGCAGGATTGTTTAAAGCAAAAAACATGATTGGTCTTACTGCTACGCCTTCTCGTAAAGATGGTCTTGATATGTACATGTATCGTGGAATTGGTCCTCAAGTAGCAGTAGTAGGTAGGGATAATCTTTATACAGAAGGTAGTCTAATCCTTCCAAAAGTCGAATTTATCTATACAGATTTCGATTACGAATATGCTTCAAATAGAAATGAAATAGGAAGTGTAGACGCTGGAGGAGATGATCTTGATTATAACGATTTGCTGCAGCATTTGATATCAGACGAAAAAAGAATGCACTTAATTGCTGAAACAATCGTAAATAATGCAGATAAAGGTCATGCAATCGTGATTACTGAAAGTGTTCGTTATTGTTTTGTCCTAGAAGCATTGTGTAGATTTTACTATCAAAACAAATACAGTAAAGAGTTTAATTCTGCGGTTGTTCATGGCGGACTTACTCGTTATAAATGGATAGTTAAACAACCTCCAGAACACTTAATTCTAGACACGAAACAAGTAGGTAGAACTACGCAATACAAAGTCGAAGACTACACTGCAGAAGAATTTAAAGAATGGCAAGTCACAAAATCGCAAAGAGAAGAAATCATTCGAAAAGCGAACAACAAAGAAATAGATATCCTTTTCGCTACGCAACTCGCACGTGAAGGTCTAGATATGCCTCACTTAACTGTAGGTCATATGGTAATGCCTAAACGTGGTGACACGGGTAAGAACAAAGACGGTGGAGCTGTTGAACAAGAGATTGGAAGAATCATGAGAAGGGATCCCTCCAATCCAAAGAAACAAGCAGTATGGTTCGACTACGTAGATCACAACGTAGGTGTTCTAAACTCCCAGTACTATTCAAGGAGAAAAGTGTACAACCGTCTAGGTATCAAATTGAAACGCAAACCAAGAACATCAGAACAGGATATTGAAACATTTTTAACAAACACAAATATATTCAATTAATAAATTATATGAGGGAGAGACAAGCATTATGACAACTGAAAATTTAAATGTAGAAAATCAAGAGGAAACTAAAAACGAAGTAGTAGAAACAAATAAGAATGAGGTATCTTTACAAAATCAATCGTATATCGCAAATATTTTAGAAGAAACAAAACGAGGATTCTTAGAGGAGAACCAAGGATTAGATTTTGATTTTGTTCACATGGGCGAATGGTTAACACTTAATTCGAAAGGCGATTTCATTGAAAAAGACAACGAGGACGAAAACTACGGTGATTCTATTGACGTTGTTATCGGACTAGGAGAAAAGCGTTACTCATTATGGGGTTTTGATGGTACAGATGAAGAAGGTCAGTTGATTCTTGCTGAACAGGAATTAGAAGACGCTCGAGATGCCTTTGAATCCTTCTTAGGAACAAACCCAAAAGCTGCGGAAACGTACAATTACGATGATATTAAATTACGTTATATGGCAATGGTTGTACCTGTTAATTCTTTAAAAGATGGAGAGTTTCCACAAATTTATAACGTGTCATTGAGTCCTTCAGACACAATTGTTTTTGGTCGCTGGGCAATGAGTGTTTACCAAGGAAAAGGATTAGCAAAACAAGCAGGAATTCCTAGAGGAACAGGCGTCAATAAAGTTGTAACTCGTTTGAAATCAGTCGAACGTGTAAACAGGAATAACAAATCACAAAAATGGATCGGAATCGATTTCGAACCAGTAGGAATGTTCAACCCTGCAGACTACGGAATCACTGAATAAGTAAATAATATCGGAGGCGTTTTGATGACAAATAAAACAGTAAAAATAGCAGATTTTAAATACGTCGACGCCTGGTACTCCGATCAAAACGGTAAAACCATTCCGTGGAAACGAATTGAACGGTCGCAAGTAAAGAAGTTTCAACAAGAAGAAGCAGTGAATTTTAACTGCTTCTCGACTGTTCAAAGTTTCTCTAATCCTGAACAAGTTACGGGGGAGCCATTTTTAGCTCCTCTATACTTTGATCTTGATAATGAAGATGATCCAAGTATCAGCCAAGCTGACGCCATAAAATTAATCGATTTTTTCATGAATGAATTGGACTTAAAGGAATCTGATATATGGACCTATTTTTCTGGTTCAAAAGGTTTCCATATTCTTATTAATTCAGAAGCATTAGGAATTGAACCGCGTAATGATTTACACAAAATATTTAAACATATTGCAGGTTATTTAATTCACAGGTTAGAACTTGATTCTCTTGATTTAGTCGTTTACAACAATCGCAGGATGCTCAGATTGCCTAACAGTGTCCACCAAAAAACACGACTATTTAAAGTCGAAGTAAGCATAGATGAATTACGCAATAAGACGTTAGATGAGCTAAGGAAGATAGCAGAACAACCACGTAGAGATGAAGAAACACTATTTTCTAATCAAGATAGAAAAAAGGAATCAGCTGTAAGACGTGAAGCTTCTAATTTCTTTAGGAATAAACAAGAAGAATACATAGAAGCAGCCGCAACAGTCAGTGATAGAAGTGAGCAAGAGGAATTTTTATTTTCAAAAGATAAAAAACCTACTGTTATAAAAGATTTATTAGAACTTGGTTGGTCCGAGGATGGAGGAAGAAACCAGGCAACTGTACAACTTTCATGTTACTTCAAAGATGCGGGATTTAAGAAACAAGAAACACTAGATATTTTAGAGGAATGGGTAGTTAAACATACATCTGCAAAAGGAAACTACCAGCAGCAACAGCGAATTGCAAATACGAGAAGTGTTGTTGATTCAATATTTAGTGATGGAAATGAGTATCGTTTCAGTACTGCAGCGATCCTTTCAGTCGTTAATAAAGAAAAAAGAGCAGCTTATGCAATGGATCTTGTCTCTTATCAAAAAGACGAAGAAGACGACGAAGAAATTGAACAGCTTCATCTTGCTCAAACAGGAGAAGCAAAATATACGAATAAATTAGTTAAAACTCGTGTGATGGTAGTCGGTAAGCGAAGTTCACCATATATTGTCCCTCATCAAATTGAATACACTTGTTGGGGTACAAACCCTTGTAAGAAAAACGGATGCACCTTACATCAAATGCCTAACTCAACATATCTGAAAACACTAACGACAAAAGATCGTGAACTAATTCAAATGACAAATACAGGTGACGATAACATAAAAGGGATTTTACGAGAGGCAGTATCGTTCCTTCGTAAATGTAAGGGAAACAGCTACAAAGTACTAGAAACAACAAACGTAGAAGAATTACTTGTTATTCCAATGGCAGAAGTAGAAAACGAAGATGATGATCAAGATGGAAGATATGTCCTACGTCGTATCTATTCAGTAGGTGAAAGCGACTTAGAGGAAAATAAATATTATGAGGTAACTGGATATGTTGTTCCTCATCCACGAAACCAAGAAAGTACAATCATGATTAAAGACGCAAAACCATTGCAAGACGTTGTAGAAAGTTTCAAGTACACAGATGAAATTAAAGATCAGTTACGTGTATTTCAACCTGAAGATTACAGTCCTGCAGCTATTGAGGAAAAACTAGTACAGGTATCTAATGACATTACGTATAACGTAACTAAAATTGTCGAAAGAGATACAACATTACTTGGAGCGTTACTTACTTATCATAGCGTACTTCGCTTTAAGGTTCCCTGGTCCGCTGACGTAATTCGAGGATGGCTAGAATTTAAAATAGTAGGAGATACAGGTACTGGAAAATCAGAGCTTCTAAATAATTTACAAGATTTTATTAAGTTAGGTGCTCGGGTAAACGCAGAAAGTACATCACGAACAGGTCTTACGTACAAAATGGAGCAATCAGGTTCAGGTGGTGCTTGGTATATCGTTTGGGGAGCTTGGCCACTTGCTGATAAAGAAATGATATGGATCGATGAAGATACAGGAATTACGAAAGACGAATACGGAGAAATGACTCTTGCCAGGAGTGACGGACGACTCGAAGTTAAGAGAGCAGTGACTGCAGAAACGCCTTGTAGAGTCCGTGCAATCCTTTCAGGTAACGTACCCAAAGGTAGAAGAATTGTCGATTATGGCCAAGGCGTAGAAAGTTTAAAGGATATTTTCAATAACGAGGATATCAGACGTTTTGATTTTGCAATCTTCATGAGAGCTGCGGATGTGGATCCTGAAGTTTATAATACTGAACTTCCAACATTCCCTTCAACGATTACAAGCGAAGCGCTTAAAAATAATATTCTTTTCGCTTGGAGTAGAAAACCTGAAGATGTTCTTTTCACAGATGAGGCAATAGACGAGATATTACGTGTTTCAACAGCTCTTAGTAAGGTTTACGGAAAAGCTAACGACATTCCTTTAGTTAGTCCCAGTGATCAACGTAATAAAGTCGCACGTCTTGCAGTTGCTTTAGCAGCTTTAACACATTCAGTTGATGAATCAGGAGAAAGGGTTCGAGTTTTACCAGGACATGCGACATTTATATTTGAATATCTAAAAGCGTTATATAACGCTCCTGGATGCGGTTTGAATTACTACTCGAAACTTGCAATTAAAGAGGAAGATATGACAGAAGAATTTTATAACAGAATAACGACAGATTTAAAACAAGTCGATACGTTAAAAGGTCAAGGCAAGTTCTTTGAGTTTATAAAGCTATTTGCACAACAAAACTACATTCGGTTGGGTGAAGTGGAATCAATGCTTGCCATTGAAAAGGAAGAAGCAAAAGGAATTGTTGGTCAGTTAACTCGCATGAGAATGATTGTAAATACTTCAGGTGGGTTTAGAAAGACACCTAGATTTAATGCTTACATTGCTTTTGCTATGCAACAAGGAGTGTTTGATGAATTGGAAGATGATTACTACTGAGGAGGTTTCACATTGAGAAAAACACAATGTTTCGTTATTAAAAAGGGAACTAATTTTGATAAAGAAGTTAAGAATCATTTTAAATTAAGAGATCAATGGGACGATGTATTTGAAAGGATTAGTAACTTGCTTGGAGAAAAGATCACTAGAATGGCTTTTAGTGCTTCCAGATTTATTATTGATCCTAGCGAACTAACTAATGAGGATAATAAAAAGTTATTCAAAAAAGACGGTGAGCTAAAATCTAACTCTAATAAAGCAAAGGATCTATTAGAGAAATATAAAGAAATAATACGAGAAGAAGGATTATCGGAATACGAAGAGTTAAGACATATTAATTTTCGATATAGAGTTATGCGAACTCAAGGACAGGATATGGAAAGTTTCGTAACAAGTGAAAATGACATCTACTACAAAACAAACTTTGATCTGGAAAAGAAAACAAATGGGTTAGTAGTTCCTATTTCTGAAATCGAGTATGAGGAAACATACTTAAACGAATTAAAGAAAAGAGAACAAGAAACTAAGGACGCAAAAGTATGATTTACCTCTATGATCCTAAAACAAACCTAACTACAGAAACAGATTATGAAAAATTAATAGGTATTACCGGGATGAACAAAAATAACCTTCAAACACATCGAAGTAAGAAGCGCTTAGTATCTCGTATTGGTTGTTACATCGTAGACGGAACTTTAACGCTACAACAACGTCGTGAATGGTATTCGAAAGTTAAATACAAAGATGAAAACTGGGTAACAGTTGAAGGCTCGAACGATCAATTTCGAGTTTCGAATTACGGTCGAATAAAGAGGATATATCAAAACGGAAATGAACGATTTATGATGCCTTTTCTGAGAAAAAGATCTGGAAATTTACATGTTAAAGCTAGATTCTTAGGTAAATATACTGATCATAAAGTTGGCCACATCGTAGCACATCATTTTATAGGTGAACGTAATGAGGGAATGCGCCTAATTCGTAAGAACGGTATTGTTACAGACGATTATGCAGGTAATTTAGAATATGTAACAGTTTATGACCTTGGAAAAAGGACAGGATATCTCTCACGTAATAAACCTATTGTGCAGTTAGATTACGAAACTAATGAATTGCTCGGTGAATTTGAATCTATACGAGAGGCAGGCAGAGAGTTATTCATATCACATGAAACGATTCGCTTAAATGTTAATGGTGAATCAGATCGATGTTTAGACTTTAAGTTCATGTGCGCAGAAGAATACGAAAGGTCGTATGCTTATGCGACATCGTAAGCATTGGACAAACGATGAAGATAAGTTTCTTCAAGATAATTACAGTGATTATTCTAATCAAGAACTAGCTAGAAAATTAGGAAGGTCGTATTTAGCAATTAGGATGCGTACTCAGGTATTAGGTCTTAGTAAAGAAAAAGTTCAATACGCTGTGTACAAAGGAGACGTGCTTCTTGTGATGGGTACAGTCAAGGAATGTGCGGAAGCGTTAAATGTAACAGAAAAGTATATCAGATGGTTAACAAGTCCAGCAGCTAAAAAGAGGATTAAACGTCGAAAAAAACAGAAGAACGTCACGACAGCAGTAAGAGTATGAGAGGGTGGGTTTCATTGAAAATAATTATCTGCTTTTTAATCGGGCATGACTTCTACTTTAAAGGAGCTAATCACGGTTATGTCTGTAGGCGTTGTGAAAGATTAATCTTTAGAAAACATTAGAGGTTATCAGAAAGGACATCAAAACATGAGACTCGGAAGTCTATTTGGAAATACTGGACCCGCACCATTAGCTCGACCTAAAAAGAAAAAACCAGCTGCAATGAGTACGAAAAGTAATGTAGCAAAAGCGATTGATAGGAAACCTAAGCCAGGTGAATTCAATATTGATTGGGGCAAGAAACCTTTACAAGAAGTGAAAAATTATCGTGCAGTTCTGCAGCTAGAAGAATTGGAAGAATATCTTAAGAAGTGTGTCGAAACAGGCTATGCGAGTTTCGACTGGGAGACTGGTCCAAGTGACGAGACTAGGGAGTATTATGAACCTAAATTAAAGCAGCTAGAAGATGATATTAGATTTGTCAGAGAAGGTCTTGAGGTGTTGAAAGAAAATGACACGCTTAAAAGCGATATAAAAGAACAAGAATCTTATCTTAAGATGACAGAGAAAAAGTATAGAGAAACAAAAGACGAATTTCTAAAAACACCACTCGATCCATGGAAAGGCGAAATATGTACAGTGAGTTTCTCAGCTGTTCCTCATGAGGCGGTAGTCGTACCAATTAGTCATAAGGTTGGTAAGAATATTGCACCTGAATTAACGAGAGACGAGGCGCGTACCGCTGTTTTAGACCTGATGGATAAATACCTATTCACATGTGAGAAAACACTTAAGATAGCTGTAAACCTAGCCTTTGAAACGAAATACGCAGCTAAGTATGAAAGATATATTTTAGGTCCCGTTGCGGATCCATTGATGATGTGGGTACGTTGTATGCAACTTGCCGCACCCCATAGATTGAAAAACGTACATAGACCTGCGACTGGTTGGGGTCTAAAGCCTGCTACGAAACGAATTTTCGGAGTAGAAATGAATGATTTTAGCTTATTACTAGAAGATTTGGGAGTTAACTTCTTTGATGAGATCGATGCGAGTAGTAAAGAAGGTCTTGTTTATTCTGCAGAAGACTCGGATTACGGGTTACAACATTACTTATACTGGAAACCAATTGCTGAACAGATTCCAGGTTATGATAAATGGCTGCATCACGTAGAAATGCCTTTTATGAGAGCAATAGGGATTATGGAGTACTGGGGTATGAGGTGGAATACAGAACTTGCTAAAGAAAAATACGAGGAAGCACTTGAGGGACAAGCAGCAGCTGCGGATAAAATAAGAGGAATTATTAAAGAGGCAACTGGACAAGATGTGGAACCTGGTAAAACAGGAAAAACAAATGCAGTTAAACAAGTACTCTTTCAAACTATGAATCTACCGAAAGCTCATGTTGGAAAAAGTGGACCTTCTTTAGATAAAGAGGCATTGATTGATATTAAGTTTATGTTAGAAAATAATCTTGAAGATTTAAGCGAAGAAAAGTACCTAAATGTTGAACTACCTGAAGATTGGGAAAATATTAATATCAACGATACTACAGAAACTTCTTTTCTATCTATAGATGAGATACGAGCAATTCGAATTAAGAAAAGAGACCCTCATCCCTATAAAGAAAAGGGAATAGCTCTACTTGAACAAATGAGCATTATCGGAACGTATAGCACATTGATAAGTTCACATATCGTAGGTCGAGAAAAGTATGTAAATGACATCAGTGGTCGAGTTCATGGTGGTTACACAACATTTACTGACACAGGTAGATGTAATAGTTTCAGACCTAATATGCAAAATGTACCTAATTTATACAATGATAATCTAGGAATTAGAAAGTTTCATATTCCTGCACCAGGTAAAATAATGTTCTTCATTGACTTTTCGGGGTTCGAACTACGAATCATGGCATGGAAAGCGAACGACGAAACAATGATTGAACTGTTCAATACAAACGGTGATATGCACCGTAGGACAGCTTCAGTATTAATGAATAAAAAAGAAGATGAGATTAACTCGGAAGAACGTAACAACGCAAAAGCAGGTAACTTCGGGATCTCGTATGGTGGAACTGAACACAGTCTGCAAAAGACTTTCAAAGTTGATTACGGGGTCAGAAAAACCTTAGATGAGTGTTATGCAGTTGTGAATGCGGTAAAAACAGCTTATCCAGGAATACCAAAATATCAAAGAAACATTGTATTAGATGCTCGAGAAAAAGGCTATGTATCAACGATTTATGGTTATAAACGATTATTGCCTGACATCAATAGTACAAACAGATTTGCGAGGCAAAGTGATGAAAGACGAGCAGGTAATACTCCTATTCAAGGTTCTGCAGCTGATGTTATGAAACGTTGTCAGAATGAAGTTTACGAGAAAATAGGTCGAGATACGTATAACGCAAGACAGCTCGAGAAAGTACCTGAAGTTAATATGATTACTGAAAAACCTGTAATGCGCCATGGAACTGTTGATATGATTGCACAAATTCATGACGAGATTATTTTCGAAATGGATGATGATATGGCTGTTGTTACAAAAGCGAGAGATTTTATTAAAAGTGTAATGGAAATGGCTCCTATTAAAAGCTTTCCGGTACCAGTTATAGCAGAGGAAAGCGTTGGGTATTCATGGGGAGAAGATATGAGTATAGACGAATGGTTAGAAATGAGGAAAGAAAATGAAGATTAACATACCTGAGATTCGAAAGCAGATCGAAGAAGTCGAAGAAGATTTATTACTAACTAATACTGTAATAAATGACGTTTACGACGAATTGAAAAGACAAAGAAAAATGTATCATGTACAACGTCACTCTAATCTTAAATGGCTTCCTATTCTCCTGGAAGAAGTAGGCGAAGTTGCAGAAGCTCTTCAAATTGATACGCAAGCTGCAAAGGAATCAGATGCTGATGATTTGTACAAAGAACTTACGCAAGTAGCAGCTGTAGCAATAAGCTGGGCAGCACAATTAAAGGAACAGAAAGATCAGAAATAGAAAGGCGGTTTTCGTAAATGGAAAGTTACAAATTATTTAGTTACTCAGAATTACGTGATCCCGTTAAGCATTTTAAGAGACCGCCTAGCAAACCTTTTAGCATGATCGGAGTAAGACCTAACATTATGCCTGAAAATGGATACAATCACTTAATCATGTTTTTTGCAGTTAGTCATTATAGGAGACACGAGTACAGAAGACTCCAGATGCAAAGTATGAGACAGGACAAGCTTTCTCCATATGCACAATCATTATTCGATTCGTGTTTCAAAAGTTGGAATTCTAATGAAGGGTAGCGAAGCATTATTACGAGCTATTGCTAATGAAGGTGGACAAATAAATGCACTACAACTAGACGAGTGGTTAGGAAAACTTCTTGCAGCTGGGTTTCTAAATAAAAATTCAACAGAAGATAATTTTTACTATGAACTTACAGATAAATCTAAAGAGTTCTTACGAAAGAAAGGTGTGGAGATATGACTGAAGATTACAAAATTTTTATGCGTCATGCGAAAAAATTAACTAACAGTGATGCAGCGAAAACTCGTCTCGTACTAAAAGGTGTTAAGCACTTTGTTGATGGAAGTTTAGCAGTTACTGATTCACATAGATTATACCTGGTAGAAGATATTCACGATAAAGGAGAAACGCTACTTACTCCAGATGGTAAAAAGATAGATGAGCGTTATCCAAATATACACAGGTTGATTCCAGATAGAGGTGTTGGAAACGTAACTATGACAATTAACGTTAATGAGATGTTAAAAGGCACGGAAATTATACTAACTGCAAATACTGCAGCAGGTGTTGATAGTCCAATGTACCAGGAGAAAAACGAATTGCGAATGGATATACCTGAAACAATAGTTGCTAAATACAAGCTACCAGAAGATTATGCCTTAACAGAAGGCTTTGAGATTGCTTCAAATGCTAAGTATTGGGTAGATGGTTTAAAACTGTTTAAAGCATTCAAATATGAAGAAATTAAACTAGAATTTCATGGAAGAATGCGACCGTTCACTATGTATAGTCCAGACGATAAATTGATGGTCCTAATTTTACCAGTTAGAACTTACTAGGGGGTATAAAATTGACGATTGAAATTAAAGGTGATTTTTCAAAAGGTCGAGAAAAGATGAAAGATTATCGTGCTGCAGCTCTAAAAGGGATAAAGCAGTTTGAAGGAAAAGAACGGAAAAGCAGAACATTAACTGTGAAAGAAAAGGAAGAGTTTGACGCTCTTAAAAAGTCTATTCCAGTCTACTCTTTATCAAAGACATTTCCAGCTAAATACAAAGGAATTATTATCAACAGTAAACTACTAAAGGCTTTCTTGAAGAAATTAAAAGGCTTGTCATACGAGATTTTTCCTTACGAGGACAAAATAAGAGTTAGATATGGAAAAATTTACGGTGAGTGGACAGGTACGCTAGAACTGTACGATCTATCGCGATACTTTGAAGATTTTAACGACATTCCAGAAATGGAAATCAAACAATGAAACGGTATGTAACAGAAAAATATGTGAAGAATCACGACGGCGACTTACTTGTCACGATAGAAGTAACTGATAGTAAGCCTGTAGATTTTACGTATCTCGTATTTTTAAAGAAATGAAGGAGGAGATTAGATATGAAATATGAAACATCTGATGTTATTGATGATGTTTTAGGGGAGTACCGATTTCAAGGCTACTGTGTAGGTATAGTTTTAGATTCTGTAATGGAATACCCAAACACGAAAGATGAAATAAAAACGCTGAAAACAGCGGAACAGCATTTAAATAATTTAATTGAATCTCTAAAAAAAGATAGCCAAACAATAGATTTAGATAATAAGAACATAAACAGTCCGAGCCACTACACACAAGGTAAATACGAAACAATTGATGTAGTTCGTGACGTGTTAGGACCCGAAAAGTTCGAAGGTCACTGCGTAGGTAATATTTTGAAATATGTATTTCGATATCCGTATAAGAATGGAATTGAGGATCTCAAAAAGGCAGAAAAGTATCTTGAGTGGTTAATAGAAACGAAAGAAGAACAGCAAAAAGAAGGGATTTCATGACTAATCGAGTGTTTACCGAAGGTGAGAAATACAGACCTGTTGTGAGGATAGACAAGATTAATCATAACAATTTGATCCCTACTGTAATTACTGTCAGTGGTCGTAGATACGTCTATGACCCTGGTACGGTAAGGAAAAGACGTGGAAGGAGACGTAGATAGTATGGACTTAATAAAAGAAATGCAAGCTGTACGTACGATATTCTTCAAACGACCTGAATATTACGAATTATTAAATAAACAGCTACAAAAAGCGGATCACGAAACGCAAGACTTGTTGCACGTTTTAGAGTTCGGGAAGTTAGACGCTGTAGCATCTATGAAAATTACAAAAGACTTAAAGAAACTACGAAAGGAACGTAGATTGATTAAGAAAGATCTAGAACTACTGCGAATTGTTTATGAATTTGTTGAAGGTAGTAAGGGGAAATCGATTAATAAACACGATGTTGGCAATGCAATAGGTGAATTACGAAAGGCTGAGAAAATGCACGAAAGACGAACTTATACGATGCGTGTTCGTAGCGATTTACAAAGTTTAGTTGATTAGGAGAGGGAGATAGAAATGGAGAAAGTAAAGATTACGCAAGAACAGGCAGATGCGATTGAACAATTAAAAAGACATTGGTCAGATGATGAAATAATTGCTAGAAGCGTCAAAGGCAGGGTTTTCGGACAACCCTACAACGATTGTTATGATCGATTAAATGAACTAACCTTATTCACCTTAG
>RWZD01000068.1_pt1 | contig 26573 bp, 25 predicted proteins | sample 2187771 | NCBI WGS metagenome assembly RWZD01 (sample SAMN10531866, study PRJNA481165) | viral metagenome | isolation source: viral particles purified by filtration and ultracentrifugation from about... | place: USA: Tennessee
GACGATCCGGTCTGCTGCATACTGCTGTGCATTAGTGAGTGTACCTTCCCATGTGCATGGCTTCGGGTGTATTGGCCAATGAAATGATGGACCTGACCAACTGTAAAGAGAGGCACAAGCAAGAATTCGTCCCATTTCAATACAGTTGCGGCAGTATACATGAGTTTTTCCACATCGCAAACAAGGAAGTTTTCCGAAAAAATGTCGTTTTCGCTGATGACAGCGTTCACAACGGAAGAATAGCAGATTGGTATGAATGGCTGGTGTGGGAACAAAATAATGGTGGTTCAATAAGGATTGGAATAAAGCTTCTGGTAGATTTATTTCTTCACGGAGCAGTAATTTGCCGTCATACAGTTGAATAAGTTGATTTGGAAGCGAAGATAATGAGGTTTTTACATGAGGATGAGACGGTGCAGAGAAGGAAACAGATTTCCTCCTCCATCTGTGGCACCATGCCCGAAAAGTTTGGACAATATGATTGATTAGGGACCGTCGCTTCATTCTTTATACCATGACACACCAAGTGAGCCTTCTCCCAGATGGGTGCCAATTACCGGCCCAAATCCACTGATGATTGCTTCGATTTGTGGGTATTTCGTCTGAAATTCCTGCTGCAGTTCCAGTGCGGAGGCTTCGTCATTCGCATGAATAAAGACAACCCTTGCGATTTTATTTGCCTGCGCATCTTTCTCGAGCATGCCCATAATTCGTTTCAACGCTTTTTTGCGTGTCCGTATTTTTTCAAAAGGAATGATCTTCCCTTCCGGCATATGGAGCACCGGTTTAATATGCAATAAACTGCCAACAAGAGCTTGGGCGCTTGATAAACGTCCACCTCGCTGCAAATGGCTAAGATCATCCACCATAAAATATGCATATGTTCGTTGTTTCATGTCTTCCAGTGTTTCCAGTATGGTCTGGATTTCAATTCCCTCTTGGATCATCTCCGCTGCTTTTAAAACAAACATCCCTTGTGGCATAGCACTTAGGCCTGAATCGAAAGGATAGACCTCAACACCTTCCACCATATTACCGGCTGCAATCGCTGCATCATAGGTGCCGCTGATTTTTTTCGATAGATGAACAGAAATGATGGCATCATAAGATTCCGACAGCCCTTCATACAGCTCCATGAACATACCGATAGGAGGCTGTGAGGTGGTAGGCAATGTCTTTTCTGTTCTAACACGATCATAAAAATCTTCAGTCGTGATATCAATCCCTTCTCGAAAACTGTCGTCACCGAATACAACACTTAGCGGAATCGTATGAATGTCGTATTTTAACAGTAGCTCATCTGGAATATATGCTGTTGTATCCGTCACTAATGCTATTTTCATCTTATCCTCCTGCATCTTAAAACACTTCGACCCAGCCGTTTCGAATTGCCATTACGACTGCTTGTGTCCGGTCATTTACATTCATTTTCTGCAAAATATTGCTGACATGGTTTTTAACAGTTTTCTCACTGATAACGAGGGAGCTTGAAATGCTACGGTTGCTTTGCCCTTCTGACAGAAGCTGCAATACTTGGCACTCTCTTTTCGTCAGTAAATGCAATGGTTTACGGTGTTCTATCTCCACGACCCCATTACTTGTATCCTGGTAATCTACCAATTTACGGTATTCCTCTACCAGATTATGCGTTACCTTTGGATGCAGATAAGAGCCGCCATTATAGACTACACGAATCGCTTCCATCAACGACTCCGTATCCATCTCTTTCAGCAAATACCCTTGCGCCCCCGTCTGCAGTGCATGAGAAACATAATTTTCATCATCATGAATCGACAAAATAATGACTTTTACATCAGGATTATCTTCGAGTAAGTTCTTCGTTGCTTCAATTCCGTTTACTTCCGGCATATTAATATCCATTAAAACAATATCCGGATTATATGTTTCTACTATTCCATTCGCCTCACGACCATCATCTGCTTCTGCAACCACATCAAATTCCGGGTCGAAACTAAGGATTCGTTTCACACCTTCGCGAAATAGTTTATGATCATCAATCAATGCAATCGAAATCACTTCATTGGAAACCATCGTGGTATTCCCTCCATCTTTTTACTTATAATTATTTATTGTATCTGTTCTGAGAAGAAATTGCATCTAAATCTACTACTTTTAGTCTATATCATATGGAATAACACACCTGACTGTCGTCCCATGATTCAACTGGGACTCAATCGTTAGTCTCCCTTTTAGAATCTCTATTCTTTCCTTCATGCCTATGAGCCCATAAGATTCGGAATACACAGCTTCCGTATCAAAACCAACGCCATCATCCCGGATGACAACTGTTATTTTCTTAGGTAAAATCTCGATAACAATTTTAATTTCTTTTGCTTCCGCATGTTTAATTGCATTTTGCAGCGCTTCCTGTGCCAGTCGAAATACCGCAATCTCATAATTCGGTTCCAGACGGCGTTCATCTCCAAGCAGCTTCAGATCAATATATGCATCATGATATTTGGACTGTTTAGCCACATGTTTACGCATCGTCGGAAAAAGACCAAGATCATCCAATGCCATCGGTCGTAAGTCATAGATAATTCTACGGACCTCTTTCAAAGAAAGGCGCAAATTTTGTCGCATATCCTTTATTTCTTTCAAGGCCTGCTCCCGATTGCCTTGGCGATAGGATAAATCGACCAATTCAGAACGAATCAACGTATTAGCGAGCATCTGAGCTGGCCCATCATGGATTTCCCGAGACAGTCGTTTCCGCTCCACTTCCTGTGCCTCAATAATTTTCAGTCCGAATTGCTGTTTCTCTTTCGCACTTTTTAATAATTGGTTCACATGGATAAAATCGTCATATAAGTAGTTTAATACAACTGAAACTTTTTGCCCAAGGTTGCTGGCATGTTCTATCGTGTTACCAAGCCGGATAATGCGTCGTTCCAAATCGTCTCTTCTTTCCCGTTGCACCTTCTCCTCTTGCTGCATAATGGCCAAATCAGTCTGTAGCTGGTGAGTCTGCTCGTACACTTTGCGGATGTCCTGCTCTGTGTAGCGATTAAATTGACTGCTAACCAGTGATAACTGCTTTCTCGATCTCTGTACTTCTTTTTCCAGCTTTTCACCTTGCTGAATATAATCCTTCACTTTAATCTTAGTATGCTCAAGATCACGTTTCAGTTGATCTAGTTCTTTGATGGATTCTTCGCTAATATGAAAAATTTCTTCTTTACTTTTTTCAACTGTCTGCGTCATTTCTTCTATTATTTTATCTAATGTTGTATAGTCAAGCCCATACTCATTTTCCATACTCGATCACCGACCTATGTTATAATGGTAACAATATTCTATCGGAGGAATGTCAGGATGCTTACTCACTACTACACTGTAAAAAAGACAGGCTCGCATGAGATAGTGATACAAAAATCACGTTTTATCGGACATATTGCGCGGGTTGAAACAGAAGAAGCGGCACAACAATTTATTCAGGATATTAAAAAACAACATTACAACGCAACACACAACTGTTCTGCGTATATCATCGGCGACCACGATCAGATGCAAAAAGCAAATGATGACGGTGAACCGGGCGGTACAGCCGGTGTTCCTATGCTAGAAGTATTAAAAAAACTTTCCCTGAAAAATACTGTTATCGTTGCAACCAGATATTTTGGGGGAATCAAACTTGGTGCCGGCGGTTTAATTCGTGCTTACTCAAGCATTACATCAGAGACAATCAAACAAACTGGAATCATTCAGGGAGAGCTAATGCAAGGATTCTCCATGACGATTGCCTATCCATTGCTCGGCAAGGTAGAAAACACGCTGCGTCAATCTGCACATATTATCAAGGACATCCATTACTCTGATCAAGTGGAGTTCATCATCTATACACATATCGACAATGCCCCTGCTTTTCCGGATGAAATGATTGACCTTACGAATGACCAGCTCAAGCTGAAACAAACAGACCAAAAATACATCGAAACCGATGTCCATATTAATTAGCTGATTGCACCACTATCAATCGATGGCAATTTTTTTAATTCGGTTCGCATCATTGCGATAATGTCATCGATGGTGGATAGCTGGTTATTTTCTGTTTGGTAAATCACCATCTGCAGTAAAACTTTCAATCGATCCTGTTCCATTTTACTCACCTTTTTTTATATGAAGTTGACAATCAATCTTTCCATTATATGCCATGTTCTTCCACTATTCTTATTTTATACAATAAAAAATGTTTCGACAAGTTATTTTCTTTTTTCTTATTCATACTACCATCCTATGGAACAGCTTGCAAAGAAGTCACTATTGCAAGCTTTTTTTTGGGTTTTCTTATTTCATTTGTCTATAGAACGAGCTATAATATGGTATGAGCATGAAATTTATCATAGAAAGATTGTTTCGGGCAGCGCCGGAAAAAATAGAAGCAGGTACATAAGAGAGATTTGAATACCGGCGTTTCATGGAGAAGAAATGACATACTGTATCCAGGTAGACCACAGTTCCATTCTTTGCTGCCATCTATCAATCTGGCAGTGAAAAACGCCCTTTGTGTGACCATTACTGGGGGGAAATTGTTTATGAAAAAAATTATCTTCATCATGAGCTTACTGATGATTGTTCTCGTGTTCAGCAGCTGCGGGAAAAAAGCAGTACCTAATCCTGAAGACGCTGTTGGAGCTTATGTGGAGGATTGGAAAGAAATGAATTTTGAAGCGATGTATGAACAGCTCTCCAATCAGGCACGAGAAACATTTGATGAGGAAGCATTTGTCGATCGTTATGAAAAAATTTATCAAGATTTGGCGATTGAAGACATCTCCATTTCCTACGCAGATCTTTCCAAAAAAGAGAAAACTGCCGCAAAAAAAGAAAAAGAACTGACATTACCGGCCACTATTAAAATGAACAGTCTCGCAGGTGAAATTGAGTTTGAGTCACAGCTTGCCTTCACTTTATATGAGCCGGAAGACAAAGAAAAAGAGAAACAATGGCAACTTGACTGGAAAGAAAATTTGATTTTCCCCGGCATGGAAAACGACGGAAAGATTTCGGTGGAGCGGGAAAGTCCGCGCCGTGGTGAAATCCTTGACCGCAATCAGATGCCACTGGCCATTAATGATGTAGCTTATGAAGTCGGCATCGTACCAGAGCAGATGGATAATGAAGCTGGAGAAATCGAAGAAGCAGCCCGACTATTATCCATGTCGACAGATAAGGTAAAAGAGAAGCTGGATGAGGCCTGGGTCGAACCAAATTATTTTGTACCATTAAAAACGATTCCCAATACAGCAGAATCGACTATTGCAGAACTAAAAGCGTTGCCTGGTGTGACAATGAAGGAAAAGACTGGAAGAATGTATCCATCTGCAGAAGCTGTGGCTCACTTAACAGGACATATTGGACCGATTACACAGGAAGAAATGGAAGAATATCCGGAAGGCACCTACCGAGAAAGTGACCTAATCGGCAAGCGTGGCTTAGAGAAATCCTTTGAAGAAAAACTGCATGGCCAAGAAGGTGTAAAAATCGTCATTACTACAGAAGAAGATGGTGAAAAGCAAACCGAAGTACTTGCAGAAAAGCCAGTAAAAGATGGCGAGCATGTTCAGCTAACGATTGATATCAATCTGCAGGAAGATATTTTTCAATCGTACGATGGTAAAGCTGGTACCGCTGCAGCCATTCAACCCAAAACAGGAGAAATACTCGCTCTTGTGAGCAGTCCGGCATTTGATCCAAATGATTTCACATACGGTATTAGCCAATCAAGATGGGATGAGTTGGTGGACGATCCGATGGAGCCTTTCATCAACCGTTTCAGTGCTACATTTGCACCTGGATCCGTCCTAAAACCAATTACAGCAGCTGTCGGTTTAAAAAATGGCACAATTAAACCGGACGAAGGTATTCCCATCAATGGATTGACCTGGGGAAAGAAAGGCTGGGGCGATGTGACCGTTACACGGGTATCCACTACGGAAAAGCCGGTCACCCTCGAAGATGCCTTAAAAAAATCTGATAATATTTATTTTGCAATGCAAGCGGTTGATATGGGAAGCGATAAATACATCAAAGGAATGAAAGAATTCGGTCTGGAGGAGAAACTGCCCGTCGAATTTCCGATTAGCACTTCACACATTTCCAATGACGGCAAACTGGATGAAATATTGCTCGCTAATACGAGTTATGGACAGGGACAGATTGAAATGAGCTCCCTCCATCTGGCCATCGCCTATACACCGTTTATGAATGACGGCAATATGATGAAACCGAATTTATTGGATACGGAGAAAAAGAGTGAGATATGGAAAAAGGATCTGCTCAGCAAGGAAGATGCCAACCGCATCAATGATAATCTTGCGGCAGTGGTCGCGGAAGGAACCGGCAAGGCAGCCAAAGACAAAGACCTGGCGATTTCCGGGAAAACAGGAACAGCTGAACTAAAAGCATCTAAAGATTCCAAAGGGCATCAGAACGGCTGGTTTGTCGGCTATCCGACAGATGATCCCGATATTCTAGTTGCTATGATGATGGAAAATGTCGAGAATGATGGCGGCAGCAGTTATGTCGCAGGGAAAGTAAAAGACATTTTGAAAGAAGCCAAGAAAAATACATCAGACGGTGATTAAAAAACAACTCCTTTTGCGGATGAATGTACTTCGCGCAAAAGGAGTTTTATGTTTATCTAGTATGTACCATCGTTTGGGTGTTAAATGACCTGTTCCGTTGTATGTATTGGATATAATAGAAGAAAAGACATCATATATTTTTCATGATGTGCGGTAGTTTGTTTGTCCCACCAACACAACTAATTGTTTAAATGATCTTATTGGCTTCAAGCTTATGTACCTTTTTTTAATTCATCTAATTTTCTTGATAGTTCTTCGACTTTTTGGATAAGTACACTATCATTGTGATTTTTTCTTCTCATAAACTGCAGCACGTTTATTAAGAAATAAACGACAAAACAAAAAATCAAAAGATAGATAAGCATCATGATTAACGGTATAAACGAAAAGAAATCCAATCACTTCACCCCTTTATTAATGCTCAGATTCACTCCAATGCATCATAACAAGCGCAGAATCTCGCTATATAAACGTTCTCGATTGTTTAATTCGAATTTAATATCCAGTTCTTTTTACTTATCGATACAACTAATAAAATTCTAATATCGCTATTCCCAATAAACCATCCCCAGGGATAAGGTCATCAAGGCAACTAGGAGAGGTACAGAATCAGTGGAGTGATATAACCCAAATAATGCTCATATTGGGACAAACAACATCCGATATATTGAAGTTCTCTCCCGCTTTGAAAAAAGTACAAAAAAAGGGTACTTTCTATGACAACATAGAAAATGCCCTTATAGTGACTTGACGAGTTTATGAAAGCTTTCCTCGTCATTATTATCCAAGGTCTGATCAATTAAACGCTTCAGATTCTGTCGCTCCAGCTCCTGAATGACATTTGCTGCACTCTCACTTAACTCCTCCTTAGAAGGTACGGGGTCCAGTGATTTTTCATAATATGGCTTAATGATTTCTTCCAGCTGATCCATGAAATCTGATAAGCTCGTTAATTTTTTCATCGTAATATAAATAATATCTTTACCTTTTTGAAAAGCAAATTTTGTTTCTGTATTTACAACCTGCTTCGTTTTACGGTTAACTAAAATTTCTTGGCCTTCAATCGGAACAAAATGGTACACTTTTTTATTAATGAACAACGAAAAATACTGATATGCTAAAATCACTCGAATGTATTCAGAGTTCATTTTAATATAGTACGGTTTTAATAATTTAACCGTTACCATTTCCCCCACCTCCTATGGTAAGAAACTAGTTAGTTGATTTATTTTACAATGAATTCAGAAAAATTGCAAGAGTTAATTTATTTAAGTATACCATCTTTTTCGAGTTGATGCATCATTTCCTGCACAGGAATTTCATCTGGTACTGGCGGATAAAGTGCTTTGGCAGCCATTAAATGCTCGAGCCCCCGCTTCATTTCTGCTTTATATGCTTTGGTCAGTCGATTGATTTCGGCTGCATGCCTTTCATCTGTACCGGCTGCAACTGTAAGCGTATATAAATCAATTACCTCATCTTCCTTGCGTTCCGGAAAAAATTCATGTGGTGCGGTGCTGTCAAAAATACCAAAACCTAACGCACGTACAATTAGCATATCAATACTATCTGGATCAAAACTGCAATGATACACTTCCACATCCAGCCCTCTTAAGCGGCATGCTTCCCATACTTTCTTCATGAAAACGGATTTGCCAGTTCCGGCTCTTCCTTTTACATATACCCTTTTCTGCAAAGGCTTAAGCAAGTCCAGAACAACATTTTCCATACCTGACAACGTATTCGTTCCGAACAATCGTGGATAGACGAGCGGCTTGGAGTTGGAAGTTGCCTTTCCTTGTTCCGGGAACAACTGTTGTAAAAATACATTCGCAGCTTCATCTGCAAGTGCGAAATCCATCGCAGCTACATAAATGGCTTCCAGTTCATCATGAATCTCCAAACCGGTTTTAAAGGCGGTATATGCTTGTTGGAAAGAGGCCTGAAGCAATTCTTCATCGATTTGCAAAACAGGCATTGACCGAATGGCAGACAGATCGACATCTGTATAATGAATATCTGCCTTCCTTTTCGTAATCAATCTGTCACCAGCAAATGCGACTGCTGCATCTCGATAGAGGACACCGCCAACTGCCCCAGCTCCATATGGATCTAGTATCACTTCTGCACCGTCCAATTTTTGTTTTGCCATCATCGCTTTTAATAGTGCGGAAACCACTTGCGGATGGTCATGTTTTAAAACGACTACATGGTTGATACCTTGCGCATTTTCATGGAAATAATTAACGCTTCCTCTTGCGGTATGACCGCTCACGTAATACGAAATCGGTTGTCCCATGTCATCCCTTCCTTTGATAAAAAGTGTTTCACTCTAAAATGAAGAAATTAAAAAAGCTTAGTATGCACTAAGCTTTTATCCAGTTTATGAGGACACTGGGTATAATATGATACAATTGTCTATGACAGTTTTGGCAGCATGCGCATTTCCTGCTCCATGGCAGCCGAACATAGTGGACAATCAGGCTCTTGATCAAAGCTAAAAGAAGCCCTCATCCATCCTTGACACTCATCACTCGTGCATGTCCATACTTTCGTCTCCACATCAGGCAAAACCTCTTTTGGTCCACGGGAAAAAGCCAAGCAACCATCTCCTCTCTACCCTTCATTATACGCCTTTTTTATGTATAAAGATAGGACTTTTTTCAAAACACTTCCGACTCATCAGACAATTCAAAAATATTTTTGCAGTAAAGCTTCAAACACTTGTATCGTTTTTGTCTGAAATTCCTGACGCATTTTGATCATGGAAAAATCACGCTTGACAGGCAGCTCTGCTAAAGGTAGCACTTGAATCGTTTCCAGCTGCAATTCTTTTTTCAATGCTGCCTGTGATAAAAGACTGATACCTAGGCCAGCCTCCACTGCCTCCTTAATAATTTGCGTGCTGCCAAATGTATATATGCCGGCAGGTTGGATCTCGTATGTTTCCATGAGTGCTTCCGTCATCTTTCTCGTTCCCGAGCCATTTTCGCGAATAATCCAAGTATATGCTGCCAAATCTAAAATAGAAGTCTCTTTTTGAACAGGATGCCCTCTTCCCGCAATCATATACATTTCATCCGTCATAAAGGCTTTACTTTCTAATCTCGGATCATCAACAGTCCCTTCTACCAATCCAATATCAATCTCATGGGCAAACAGCTTTTGTACGATTGTTTCGGTGTTGCCAATCATGACATGTGGTTCAATGAGCGGATAGGCTTCATGCAACGGCTGCAATATTTTGGGTACAATATATTCACCGATCGTATAACTTGCCCCAACCACTAAGGTGCCTGCTGGCTCTTCCTTCAACTCCGCTACAACCGTCTGCATCTGCACATGTTTTGCTTGCATTTTTTTGGCATACGCATAAACAACCTCCCCTGCCTTATTTAAGTGAAAGGATTTCTGTTTTCGTTCAATTAATGTAGTGCCGATTTTTTCCTCCAGATTGCGAATCGCTTGGCTAACAGCCGGCTGTGTCATATGAAGCTGCTTAGCTGCTTTGGTGAAGCTCTTATTTTCGACTACAGCTAAAAACACAAGATAAAACGGGTCCATAATTTGCTGTCCTCTCTTTCTTTCATAAGCAATACTTATGCATCCTATTTCTTTTATCTATTTTACTAATAAAGGGATAGTCTTTACAATAGAAAATACAAACATAGACAGAAAGAAGGGGCATACATGTCAGATGCAACAAAGCAAACACAATGGAAATCACTTTTACTTGGTATTTTATTTACTTTTTTCATCGCATTATTAGGATACGGGCTTGCGCTTGTGCCTGGATTTAATCGAGTGGGGCCACTCGCAAGTGCGATTATTATCGCGATCGTCTACCGGCAATTTTTCGGATACCCGAAACCGCTGACAGCCGGAGTACAGTTCTCCAGTAAATACATATTGCGCCTGGCGATTATTTTATATGGACTGAAATTAAATATAGATACTATCTTTGAGGACGGTCTTGGTCTGTTGCTCATGGCTATTATCAGCATTATCATTGCTATTTTTGCGACAGTATATATCGGGAAATTGCTAAAAGCAGATGCAGAACTCACCTTGCTGCTTGGAGTCGGTACCGGTGTATGTGGGGCAGCTGCCATTGCCGCTGTTGCACCTATTACCAAAGCAAAAGCGGAAAATACAGCAATAGGTATTGCTATTATTGCACTTGTTGGGACCGTTTTTTCTATTATCTATACCTTATTGCTGCCAGTTCTCCCGTTATCACCAACCGATTATGCTATCTGGTCTGGACTCTCTCTGCATGAATTAGCGCATGTTGCTCTTGCAGCTGAGCCAGCAGGAGAATCAGAGCTTGCTCTTGCCTTATTGGCAAAGCTAACACGAGTATTCTTATTAGTACCACTCTGTTTTATCCTGATTTACTGGCTGAAGAAGCGGGCTTCCAGTGAGGGAGATGCCCAATCCAAAGTACCTTTTCCTTATTTTCTAATTGGCTTTATCGCGATGAGTCTTTTCGGCAGTTTTATCCTGGGAGATATCATTCCGGTATCCGAACAATTCCTGGAAGTCGTCAGTCAAGCGACAACCTTTTTATTATCCGCTGCCATGGTTGGACTTGGTGTCAATGTCAGCTTGGATGCAATCCGGCAAAAAGCACTGCGACCACTGCTTGCTATGCTCATCGCTTCAGTGCTTCTATCGGTCGTCATTTTCGCGATGGTCAAGTTTGTCTAACAACGACAAAAAGACAGGGCAACCCGTTTCGGATGCCCTGTCTCTTATTATTTATTCATTAGCCGTCTGTGCGAGGGCAAAACGTTCAATCGCTTTTGCCACTCCATCGTCATTATTTGTCAATGTTATATGATCAGCCAAATCCAAAATTACTTTCTGCGCATTTTCAACCGCGACTCCAATACCAGCCTCTTTGATCATTTGATAATCATTTAAACTGTCGCCGACTGCCAATACATTTTCAGTTGTAATACCAATCCGATCACAAACAGAACGGATTGCCTGAGCTTTATTCACTCCACCCTGATTCACTTCAATATTGGTCAAGGATGAGTTCGTAATTTCAAGGTCATCCAGCTGCCCGAGTTCCTGCATCACATACATTTTATCATTTTCCGACAGATTGCCGTAGCCAATTTTCAGCCATTGATAATCTGCAAAATCATCCGGGCGATTTCCTTCGTAGAAAATTTTATCCGATGCCACCATCCACATATGCAAATCATGGCGATGACCAATCTCCCACAGCTTACTTAGTTTAGCTTCATCAATCGTATGCTGCTCAAGCAATGTTTCATCTGCCTGAAAAATTTCCGCACCATTCGATGTAATCACATAAGAAGGCAATTCCAGATCCTTTACATATGAAATGCACATTTCTAGCGGACGCCCGGTGCTTAGCACAATATGTACTCCTTGATCAATGGCTCGTTTCAGCACTTTTTTCGTATAATCAGTAACGATATTCTCATCATTTAACAATGTTCCATCCATGTCCAAAGCAACTAATTTAATTTTACTCATATTTGTCTCCTTCTTCTTTTCATTCTAAAACATATTTATTTTGTCCTGCCCGCATGCCAAAAAAGATTATCGCGAGTGTAATCCCCATGAGGAAAAACAGGGGAACTGTCCAGCCCTTTGTGACATCATACATATAGCCGATGATAATCGGACCGATTGCAGCCAGTATATAGCCCATTGATTGCGCCATCCCAGACAGGGCTGCAGCATCTTTCGCATTTTTTGCTCGGATAGACAAAAAGGTTAATGCGAGCGCAAAATTGGAGCTAGAGGCAATGCCAATTAATCCAACCGCTATAAAAATACCTGTATAGGTTGGTTGCATCAATAATAAGCACAAACCGGTAATATACAATGTATTTACCCCGAGAATCAACTTACTCTGCGAAGCAAGCTTGATAGCCAGCATTGGCATCACAAAACTCACCGGAATACCTAGTAATTGTACATAAGAGACCATAAATCCAGCCTCTAGCTTGGTCATACCAAAATCAATCACGATTTCGGCAAGCCATGAAATCGTCACATAAAAAATTAACGACTGCAACCCCATAAACATAGCGACCTGCCATGCCTGCCGTGACTGCCAAATGCCCTTGCTGCTTTGTTTTGTCATATTCGGCATGTCTACCTCTTTTGCTATCCGATGTTTTTTTGCAATCACAAACCAGATCAAAAGTGCGAGGATTGCAGGGATCATCCAAAGAAGCAATGCTAGTTGCCACCCGATGCCAAGCCCATCAGCAAGCGGGATACTGACCCCGGAAGCGGTCGTAGCAAATATCGCCATGCCAGTCGTATATAGACTAGTCATCACGGCAACTTTAGCTGGGAATTTTTCCTTAATGACACTGGGGAGCAATACATTACAGATAGCAATACCAAATCCAGCAAGAAATGTCCCTAGAAACAAGAAAAAAACTACCGAAATCGAACGCAGGCCGATACCTGTCATTAAAAGTAGCAAACCCGTAGCTAAAGCCCACTCATTCGTTAGTCGATTTCCTAGTTTTGGTGCAAATGGGGACATCATTGCAAAAGCGATGAGCGGCAGACTCGTTAAAAGGGCTACACTCCAATTCTCCAACCCGACATGATCCCGGATTGTTCCCATCAGCGGTCCAACAGATGTAATCGCCGGTCGTAAATTAATCGCAATGAGAAGCACTCCGCAAAACAGTAAAAATGAAGCCTCGTTCTTTGGATTTTCTTTCTGTAGTTGTTGCTTGTTCATTTCCTTGTCCGCCACCTTTTCATTCCAATTCCTATCATATCATATTTGCAGGGGCTAAATTAAGCAAAGCTTTTGAAGACGATATGCATTCGTTTTGTATGGAGAGTTGACTCGTTTAGATGCGGAGTAGGAACCATCCATCCAGATTAGAAGTCTTGATTCACAGTTGCTTTCCAACTTCTGCTTAGCAAATATGCTCTCTCCTCCCTGCCTGGAACCCTTATTTATAACCATAAAAGGTTCAGAAACAATCCCGTGAAGCGACACCCGTTTCGTGATATAATGACAAAGGAAGTATGAAGGAGGATATCAGATTGAGCGAACCAAGATTAGTCTATTCGAGTAAAATAAATAAAATCCGCAGCTTTGCGCTTAGCTTAATATTCATCGGGTTTTTCGTTATGTATGGAGGAATCATCGCAAAAAAAATTCCTTGGCTGATGGTTACCTTTTTCATCCTCGGACTTTTATTCGTCCTATTCAGCTGTGTTGTTTATTTCTGGATTGGCATGTTATCGACAAAAGCGATACCGATTATTTGTCCAAGCTGTGAAAAACCGACAAAAATGCTCGGACGAGTTGATGCCTGTATGCACTGCAAACAGCCATTAACAATGGATAAAAACCTGGAAGGCGAAGAATTCGACGAAAAATATAATTCTCGTAAATATAAACGTCAGTTAAAGAAAGAAGCGCTGAACGATGAAAAATAAGCAGCAGGATGATGTGATACAATTTGATTTTCATACTGGAGACGGTGCCAAACGAGCACCGCTTCTTTTTTCTAATCCTTTAGACATCATCACGACAAATAAACTGTCCGAGGTAGCTGCCTGCATGCAACGAATTGAAAAGGCGCTAGATGAACAGTATTATGTTGCCGGCTATTTTAGTTATGAGGTAACCTATGCCTTGCAAAAAATGGACTATTCGTCCCAAGTAAACAAGATGCCGTTATTATGGTTTGGCGTCTTTGATGCACCTGTCAACACCTCTGTCGTAAACAACAAAACAACCGGCACCTATCAACTTGGTAGTTGGGAAATGGCTGTTTCCAAAGAGCAATATGCAGCCGATTTTCAACAGGTAATGAATGCCATTGAAGCGGGCAGGACTGAACAAATTAATTACACAGTGCCATTTGAAGCACCTTTTACTGGCGATGCCTATACATATTATCAGCAATTAAAAGCAGCACAGCAATCGGATTATTGTGCATATCTTTCGTTTGATGCCCACACGATTTTATCCGCGTCACCGGAATTATTTTTTCATCTCAAGGATGATGTCATTACCGTCCGACCGATGAAAGGAACCGCTGGACGTGGAAAAACGATCACTGAAGACGAATTACAGCGCAAATGGCTACAACAATCCGAAAAAAACCGCTTGGAAAACCAGCTCATTACCAACTTGATGACGCAGGAACTAAAAAAGGTTACCTTGCCTTATACATTGCAGCAGATTGATCAGTTTCGTCTGGAAACATACCCAACGGTTTTTCAGATGACTTCTGGAGTAACCGGCCGGACGCATCCAAACCTATCTGTTACCGACATCATCCGGGCGTTATTCCCGTGCGGATCGATTTCCGGAGTACCAAAACAGGAAAGTCTTGCGCTCATCTCTACATTGGAAAAAAGAGCACGAGAAGTGTATTGTGGCGCTATCGGCTATATTACCCCACAGCGGGAAGCTTTGTTTAATGTCCCCATCCGCACGGTCTGGATCGATCACCAGACACATACTGCCCATTATGGAGCAGGTGGTGCCATCACAAAGAAATCACTGCTGGAGGAAGAATATGCGGAAGTAGTCACAAAAACGGATGTGCTGACATGGCAACAACCGGATTTTCAACTGCTGGAAACGATAGCAGTCGAAAATGGGGCATGTTTTTTATTACAGGAGCATCTAAAACGTCTACAAGCATCTGCCGCATATTTTAAAATTCAGCTTAATCTGTCAGAGATACAGGGAAAACTTATCAAGACCGCCAAACTGCATACGATCGGAAAATGGCGACTCCGCCTCACTGTGAATCAGAATGGAAAGCATGCAATCGGCATCCAGCCACTTAAAGAGACAGTCGACAATCCTTATATCGTGCTTGCGGATGAACCGATAAACCGCAACAATGTGTTTCTCTACCATAAAACAACCTTTCGCAGTTTTTATGAATCAGTCGAACAGCATCAAGATAAGGGAGAAGAAGTATTATCCGTTCTACTTTGGAATGAGAAGGGGGAAATTACCGAATGTACTATTGGAAATCTTGTCCTCGAACAAGATGGACAGTTGTACACCCCGCCAGTAGCATGTGGCCTTCTGCCAGGAACATACCGAGAAAAACTGCTCCAAGAAGGTAAATTACAAGAACGTATCATCCATCAGTCAGAAATAACACCGGACAGCAGATTATGGCTCATCAACAGCGTCCGTAAATGGGTACGCGTCACACTGCTCCCATCCGACCGTTAGATGCAAAGGTTTAGTTCAGCAAGATTAGATCATGAACGACAAGGGAATACATAAAGAAACGTCAATCAGTGCCTGTTTTTTCATTCTCGCTGATTGTTCGTTAAATCATTCGGAATTTTACGGTCAGTTAGCCTTTGCTTACCATACTTGTTGCTGCTTGATTGCTTAGGCGGGAGTTTTACTGACTGTTAATCCACCATATACAAAGGAGAGATAATGATGAAACGATTGCTGGATTGTACAGCTTCAGATTTTAAAACAATGACAGGACAAGATATTAAACAAGCCATCCGCGCTAGCGAAGGGCGGGTAATGCTAGCGGAGACAATGACTTCTGTCCCCCCATTATACCCGGATATCACCAATGCAGAGCTTACTGCAGCATTTGGGACAGATTTAGCCTTATTTAATTTATTTGATGTCTTCTCTCCAAAAGTGGAGGGGATGGAACCTGTTGAGGATCGTTCACTCATCCATGAGCTAAAAGCATTAATTGGACGACCAATTGGATTGAACCTAGAACCTGTTGACCCCAAATCCGAAAAGATCGAGAAGCTGGATTCGATTCCCGAAGGACGTACAGCGTCGGAAGCTTCTCTTCAAAAAGCAAAAGAATTAGGCTTTGATTTTATTTGCTTAACAGGAAATCCAAAAACAGGTGTTTCGAATCTAGAAACAGCCTCTGCCATTGCAAGGACTCGGAAAGTGTTCGGGGAAGATGGCTTAATTATTGCCGGGAAAATGCATGGTGCAGGTGTTGCAAATGAAACAGGAAGTGACATCATTTCAGAAGAAGCCATTACGAGTTTTCTTAAAGCTGGAGCGGATATTATTTTGATGCCTGCTCCTGGCACAATTCCAGGGTTAACACTTGAAACGATTGAAAAGTATGTTCGTTTCGTGCATGAACACGGCGGACTTGTCATGTTAACCATAGGAACGAGCCAAGAAGGCGCAGATGAAGCAACCATTCGGCAAATTGCATTACATAGCAAAATGGCTGGCGCAGATGTGTATCATATGGGGGACACCGGATTTTACGGGATTGCAGTGCCTGAAAACATCATGACATATTCTATCGCCATAAGAGGTAGAAGACATACCTATGTCCGCATGGCAAAATCAATCCACCGTTAATACTGCAAAAAAAGAGACTTTCCATTACCTGATCAACAGGCTGGAAAGTCTCTTTATTATAAAATCATGCGATATGATGTGCAGGTCATATGACAAACAAGTTGTAAAACCTTTTATTACTGAATTTTAGTTTGTGCACAATTCCCACATTTACCGTAAAGTTCCATCCGATGGTGGCTGATTTCAAAGCCGCTTACTTTTTCTGCCAATGACTCAATTTCATCAAGAGTCGGGTAATGAAAATCAACAATCTTTCCGCAATCATCACAAATAATATGATAATGATCCATCATATTACTGTCAAATCGACTTGAATCATCACCATAGGTTAATTCACGCACAAGACCCAGCTCACGTAAAATCCGCAAGTTATTATATACCGTTGCAACACTCATATTGGGAAATTTCCCTTCAAGTGCCTTATATATTTCATCTGCCGTCGGATGAGTCTTAGATGTGAGTAAAAACTCTAGAACCGCATGACGTTGTGGTGTAATACGCACACCAGATTTTTTCAGTGTATCCACTGCTACTTCCAATCGGTTATCTAACATCGTCATGCACCTCACTTTCACCTATATTTCATAATCTATCAGCATACAGATTATAATCGTTATTATTAGTGTACATGGTCGGAACAAGAAAAGTCAATACAAACACATCCCCGAACGCATAGGATAGCTTACGGACATAAACCCCATGTCAATAATCTGTCACGATTCTCTTTCTCACTTATCTACCTCAAACATCCACCTGAAGCGGGATTTCCTTCCCTTTTAGCTGCATATTTACGTAGCGTGCTGCCACAAATAGATAATCAGATAAGCGATTCAGATAAGAAATTGGTAAAGTATGGTGCAGTTCATCTTGTACCGCAACCGCTTTTCGCTCTGCACGTCGGACGACCGTTCTCGCCAGATGCAGCGTGGCGGATGCTGCATGACCGGAGGGGAGAATAAACTGTGTCAGCGGTGGCAATTGATCGCTCCACATATCAATCTGCTCTTCCAATTCTGTAATATGTGACGCTTTCAACTTCCATGCTACCTCTCTGTCATTTGGTGTGGACAGTTCCGCACCGACATGAAACAAAATCGTCTGTACACGATACATCTTTTCTGTAAACTGATCTTTTTCTTCCCATGTCTCCCCATCCAAAAAGCTTAACGCCTGACCAATGAGCGAGTTTGCCTCATCACAGGTACCATATGCTTCCACCCGTAAATCTGTTTTTGGGACTCTTTTACCATATACGAGTGCAGTCGTCCCTTTATCTCCTGAGCGTGTATAAATGCGCATTATTTTATCTCCTTTTATAGTTTGACATGATTGATTGCCTGATGGACGCTGGCTTATATACCAACAAGGAATTTGCAGTTAATCTACGCTACCACTTGCTAGGCTCCTAAGTCAATTGTGTCCTCCACATCGTGATCAAAGATAAAATTCCCTAACATAATTGCTTTTGTTTCATCGCGGCATTCAAGATCACCTATTCTATACATCCAACTCCACAGCATAACGTCCGTTCATTCGAGTAAACAAAATTTTTATTGCGTCACATTTCTCATGGACATCTTAAGGGGGCAGAAGCAACATTGACGAAACGCTTCACTTCCGCTTAATCTCCCATATACAGCAGTCAAATGCTCGGTCAGTTTAGTATATGAGACTACTGCTGCTTGCTATGCTTCTTTTTCGAAGTATAAATGCCCTACCTTCTCATCCATAATCCAACTTCGCTTGTATACGCTTCTTCCACTTTGACAATCTAGATAATAGATGAAGGACCAAGGACAGTATCCAGCATTATGATGCGTTTAAATTTTCTTCAATAAATGCTAGAGCCGCTTCGACATGGCCTTCTACTTTTACTTTTCGATACACTTCTCGAACAACGCCCTCTTTATCTATGATAAAAGTAGACCGTTCATTCCCATAAAATTCCTTGCCGAACATTTTCTTCAGCTTCCAGACGCCATATGCTTCCGCCATGTCATGATTGATGTCTGCCAGCAACTGAAAAGGAAGGCCATACTTATCAATGAATTTCTGATGTTTGTCCACCGGATCGGGACTTACCCCAACAATCACTGTATCTGCCGCTTCGAATGTATCATGATGGTCACGAAAATCACAAGCTTCTGTTGTACAGCCCGGTGTCATATCTTTTGGATAGAAATAAAGAACAATATTTTTTCCGGCAAAATCAGCCAGACGGACCTTCTCCCCATCCTGATTTTCCAATGCGATATCCGGTGCTTTATCTCCGATTTCAATGCTCATTCCGCATTCTCCTTTATCTCTCATTATAGTTGTATCATACGGTATCACAACTCATTTTCAAAGCGGGAGCAATTCCGTTTTCATCAGGAATAGAAAAAAACAGACGTGAAAAGAAGGGCATGTCTTATCCTCTATCCCTCCCTTTCAGTTTTTTATCAACGGAAACTAACCATTCGGGCTGTTACGGTCCATTATCATCCTTCTGTTCACCTTGATTGGTGGGGTGCGGAGTGTGTGGACTGTTATCCAGTAATCCATTAGTTGAGAGTAATCGTGACGATCATCATGAACATTTTATGGTTTTATTTTTTCAAGATTTGTCTGCACTAGTTTCATCACAAAGCATGTTGGCAAAATGTATCCAATCAGTGCCTGAATGACGGCAAATCCTCTGCCAGGTCCGACCGGGATAATATCACCATAGCCAATCGTCAGCATCGTTACCCCACTAAAATAAATGCTTCTAATCAACGCTTCGATTTTGGATGGCCCAGGTACCTGTCCAATTTCCACCAATGTCACAGTGTAAAAAGAAGCAGTGAAATAGAGGACAGAAAATCCAATCATGACCATCGTGTACAGTATAATCAAAGTATAAAACAATTCTAGAGAGATGCTCATGCGATACCCTTTCTCCGAATACCGTCTCTGGTAGGTCATAAATTGCCAAATACTAACTGCTATCAAGGTCAAAATAATCACCCATAGGAAATGATACATTCTACTTCTGCCTCCTGCCATTTGCTCTAATCGTATGCAGCAATGCAAAAAATAGAATTAAAAAACAGCACAGGAAATTCCCATGCTGTCTGTATATCATTCATTTAATGGACGAGAACAGTACCGTTATCAAAATCTTGGACCTGATACAGATCATAATAGCTGCCCTTTTTCGCAATGAGTTCTGCGTGTGAACCTGCCTCTGTTATTTTTCCATGCTCGATGACAACGATGCGATCGGCGTGGGTAATGGTCGCCAAACGGTGCGCAACAATAAAGGTTGTCCTTTCCTCAGCCAGCTTCACCATTGCTTCCTGAATCGTCTGTTCACTTTCTAAATCGAGCGCAGATGTTGCCTCATCAAAAATCAGGATAGGAGGATTTTTCAGAAACACTCTTGCTATTGCAATCCGCTGCTGCTGGCCGCCTGACAACTTCACTCCACGTTCCCCAACAAGGGTGTCGTATTTCAATGGAAGGGCATCGATAAACTCATGCGCATTAGCTGCTTTGGCCGCTTCCATTACTTCTTCGTCCGTCGCATACGGATCTCCCATGCGAATATTCGTAGCAATCGATTCACTGAACAATATATTATCTTGCAAAACCATGCCAATATTGTTACGCAGGGAACGCTGAGTCACATCACGAATATCCATTCCATCCACTTTAATGGCGCCATTTGTCACATCATAAAAACGAGGAATGAGGCTGACCAGTGTCGATTTCCCACCACCACTCATCCCAACGAGTGCGATAGTCTCGCCTTTTTGGACTTGGAGATCCACATGCTGCAGCACATCCCCCTCATCCTTCTGGTATTGAAAAGAAATATTTTCGATTGAAATATTCCCTTCCACTCGATCCAATTCAATCGCATCTTTTTTATCTTTTACATCGTAAGGTTCATTCATCAGTTCAAACACCCGATCAATCGATGCAATTGATTGTGTCAGCTCGGTAGAAGCGTTAATCAGTCGTCTTAACGGGCTATATACCCGCTCCATATATGTTACAAAAGCTACCATCGTTCCGACTGTCAGATTCCCAATAATGACTTGGTAGCCTGCATAAGCAATGACTAATAATGGTGCCAGATCAGTAATCGTATTTGTCATCGCAAACGTTTTGGCATTCCATTTTGCATGCTTGACCGCTTTTGTCAAAAAGTTGCCATTGCGGAGATCGAACTGTTCCTGTTCATAATCTTCCAGAGCAAAGCTGCGAGTAACCGACATCCCTGACACCCGTTCATGCAGATGTCCTTGTACTTCAGCTAGAGCCTGGGAACGCTCCCGTGTCAAACGGCGTAATTTCGAATAGAAAAACTTCACGGAAAAGCCGTAGAGCGGGAACAAAATGATGGAGACTAGTGTTAATTTCACATCCATTGTCAGCATGATACCAATCGCAATTAAAATGGTCACTAAATCTAGCCAAACATTCATCAGTCCAGTAATAACAAATGCCTTTGTCTGCTCCACATCATGGATTACTCGGGAAATAATCTCACCTGTTTTCGTATTGGAATAATACTTTAGGCTTAATTTCTGCAGATGGTCGAATAACCGATCACGGATATCATACAAGATTTTACTGCCAGTCAACTGAGCCAGATATTGACGATAGTACTCCACTGGTGGACGTAGCACGATAAAGACGGCAAACGAAATCCCCATCAGCCAAAATAATTGTTTCAGCTGTTCATGCTGTTCTAAATTCCCTTCAATAATATTATCAATCACATATTTCAAAATAAGCGGTATTAAAAGAGGTATTGCAAATTTCAAGACCCCGATTAGTACCGTCATAATAATTTGTCGGATATATGGCCGGACAAATTGTAAGTATTGTTTAATCGTGCTCATGCTAAAACTTCCTTTATCTACATTCTTTGTTATAGTCGTTTAACGGACATTGCTGGAAACACAACCGCTTCACGTGTCTAGATTACTTTTCTGCTGCCATTCTTCGATAAAGGCTGCCTTAAATGGTGCTTCCCGCTGGCGGATCTTCCTTTCCAGCTGGTGCACCGCTACGTTAACATTGGCATCCACATATTTCGGATAATCATAAACCTTCTTATTTGCTTTATATTCTGCTTCATCCACTATCTTATAAGAAAAGTCCGGATACACAATCAGATCGATATCGTAATCGATATATTGCAGTTTTTGTCTGTCAATAACTGGTGGAGAAGCGATATTACAGTAATAATATGGTGTGCGAGTATCCATCAGATAGACAATATTAAACCAGCAGCACGGCTCAAAATAAAAAAGTGCGGGAATTGTCGTTTGATACGAAGCTCGCGAAGCTTCGGTCACTATTGTGCGGTGATTGAAGCCTATCACTCGCTCAGATGTCGCTTCCAACACCGTATTTTCTTCCCACCGCCTATGCAGTGCACCATCATGTTTAATGCTTTCGATTTGAATCGTCGATTGTACGGATGGCTTCAGCATACCTTCTCACTCCAATACTATTAGTATACAGATAGATGAAATGGAAAGAAAGAAGATTGTTTATCCACGATGTTAGGGACTAAATTCCAATCCCCATCCCTAACTTAACACAATACGATATGTTGTAAAATAGCAGCAGGATGCAGTAAACTCAACTATAAGAATTTTTCTCCCTCTTCCCCGCCCATAGATATATGATAGGATGAGAAGTGACACATTAATCAACAAGTGATTTTATCTCATCGATTGACAGGTAAACCAAGGAGGCTTTTACGGTCAAGAAATCGCCAAGCCAAAACCTTCAGTTCTTCCTGTTTTTTTGAAATGGCGCTTTGCTGACCGTTCATTTCGACAAATTACGACGCACACTTCTTTAGGTTTTATAAAAACGAATGCCACAAAAAATAATTGAGGTGACAAAATGACAATGATACATGAAAAGAGAAGAAATGAGCTATGTAGTATTCTAAAACAGCGAGGGAATCAACATATTTTCCTGTTTGACCCAGCGAATATTTTTTATTACACGGGATTTCTTTCTGATCCCCACGAACGGTTTATGTCCTTCTATATGGATATTACAACAGGTGATACACATTTCTTTGTCCCAGCATTGGACAAAGAAGCAGCAGCCCAAGCGGCAGATGTGACTTCGATCATTCCAATTACCGATGAAGAAGATCCATTCGATATTGTCCAACAAACTTTGCCCTCCCTGTCTGGCACAATCGGCGTGGAAGGCAATGTACTGACCTATAACCGGTCCATCGGCTTTCAGAACATTTTTACCGATGCACAGCTCTGTGACACGCAAACAGAGATCAATAAGCAGCGGACAATTAAAAGCCCTGAGGAAATAAGTGCCATTCGAACCGCTATTCGAATCATTGAAGATGTGCTACACCAAGGCATGAAAAAAGTGCAAATTGGTATGACGGAACAAACGCTTACCGCGGAACTGGAGTATTTGATGCGAAAGGCCGGAGCGGATGGACCTTCGTTTGCAACCATCGTCCTTGCAGGTGAAAAAGCCGCATTGCCCCATGGCATTCCTAGGGAAAGGAAGATTCAACAGGGGGATGTGCTATTAATTGATTTCGGCGTGGTAAAAGACGGATATTGTTCTGATATTACACGTACGTTTACAATTGGTGAACCAACTGCATATCAGCAGGAGATGTATGATATTGTGCTACAAGCAAATGAGGCGGGAATCCGGGCAGCCAAAGCTGGTGTTGCCTTAAAAGACATCGACCGTGCGGCACGGAAAGTCATCGAAGATTATGGATACGGGGAATACTATCATAACAGAGTCGGACACGGATTGGGAATCGATGTCCACGAAGAACCAAGTGTGCATGGTGCAAATGAGGCACTAGCCAAACCTGGCATGGTGTTTACGATTGAGCCTGGCATCTATCTACCAGGAGACCTCGGCATCCGGATTGAAGATATTATTCATATCACGGAGAAAGGCGAACCGGAAGTCCTTACCTCCTTTCCGAAACACCTGCAAAGTCCCATTTCCTAAGGAATAGCAATATTAACCAAACCTATTGACAACAAAATCCGCACAGCAGCTTGTCTGTGCGGAAAACTCTGACCATGTATTCTCTGTTATGGCGGAACAGGTCTTATTGTTGTGATTTCTTTTGTTGGGATTGTTGATTTTGCTTTTTCACTGTCTGTGCATCTGTTTCCTCAGCAAATTCAGTTCCATATTGACCCGGCTGTGCCTGTTGGGACTGTTGGTTTTGCTTTTTCACCTTTTGCACATTTGTACCTGCTTGAGATTGGTTTGGATTTTTAGGCATCATTATCACCTCCGCAGTCCTTACTTTAACCAACTTTTCTGAAGTTATCCGAAAGAACTACAAGGTATTATTTTCCATCAAATGGCGATTCTGCATGTTCCAGCAATGCTCTTGCCTTCAGATGAGAGACAGAAAACGGATAAAGATCCAGTTCTCCTATTGGCACAAATCGAAGTCCGCTTTCTGCTTCTTTGCTGGTTACTTCTGCCCGATAAATGTCTAAATCCCAGATAATATGGCTGAATATATGGTTTACTTCTCCCAGTTTCTCTCCTAAGTTGATCTGCAAATGATGCCGATAGCGTACAGATTCTTCTAGCAGTTGATCTGCCATAAGTTTTTGATCGACCATCGGAAACTGCCACATATTGGCGAGCAATCCTTTATCAGGTCTTTTTTCAATCGCAATCCGCCCCGCTTCATCTTCCAGCAACAGCAAAACATATTGTTCCACTCGTTGTTTTTTCTTTTTCAGCTTCACAGGCAACTCTTCCTGTTCACCAACTGCCAATGCGCGACACTGCTCTTTGACCGGACAATGCAGGCAAGCAGGTTTTTTTGGTGTACAGATTAAAGCTCCGAGTTCCATTAAGCCTTGATTAAAAGAAGAAGGATCCGTTTCCACAATGAGCTCCCGCACAATTTTCTCAAAACGTTTTCTTGTCTTCTGATCGCTAATATTATCCGTAATCGATAGCACTCTTGATAAAACACGCATCACATTGCCATCTACCGCTGGCTCTGGCTTTCCGAAAGCAATCGATGCAATCGCTCCTTTTGTATACGGACCAATCCCTTTTAGTTGACCAAGCAGCTCTGGGTCTTCCGGCATGACGCCATTATAGGTGCTTACTACTGTTTGGGCGGCCTGATGAAGATTTCTTGCCCGGGAATAGTAGCCAAGACCTTCCCAAACTTTGAGCACCTCCTGCTCCTCTGCTTCTGCCAAATCATAAACAGTTGGATAAAGTGTAAGAAACTTATTATAATAATCAATAACGGTATCAACTTTCGTCTGTTGAAGCATCACTTCTGAAATCCATATCCGGTAGGGATCCTTTGATTTCCGCCATGGTAACTCCCGTTTATTTGCTTCGTACCATGACGTCAACGCTTCGGCAAATATAAAATTGTTGAACTTTTGTAAACTTTTATCCATCATAATAACCCCTCATTATGTTACAATTGAACTAGATAGAAAGCTTGCTGAAATAGGTGAAAATACCCTATCTGCTTGTCTGCAAGCTAGTTAGATGCTGTCTTCCATTTTAATCTGAAGGAGGAAAAGAGCAAACCATGGATACAGGTACCCACGTAGTCATGGGCATCGCACTGGGTGGACTAGCAACGCTAGACCCGGTTGTTGCCAATGACCCTACTCTCTTCAACGCTGTGCTGGTCGGTACGCTTATTGGTTCACAGGCGCCCGATTTTGATACAGTATTAAAATTAAAAAATAATGCAACTTATATAAGAAATCATCGCGGCCTGACACATTCTATGCCGGCGGTTGGATTCTGGGGCATTCTGATTGCCTCCGTCATCTATGCATTCACTCCAGAGGTGTCTTTTCTGCATTTATGGCTATGGACCTTTCTGGCGGTGATTGTTCATGTGTTTGTTGATATTTTCAATGCTTATGGCACTCAGTCCATCCGGCCTTTTTCACATAAATGGGTCGCACTCGGCTACATTAATACATTTGATCCGTATATTTTCTTCTTGCATGTTGCCGGGATTATTGCCTGGGTGCTTGGAGCCGAACCTGGTCAGACCTTTTTAATGGTCTATGGTGTCATCGCCCTTTACTATCTTAAACGTTATTTCGATAAAAGGGAAATCGTTAAAAAAGTTTACGAGGTATTCCCAACGACCGAGCATATCGCAACCTCCCCAACGATGAAGCAAAATCATTGGCGTATTGCGATTACGACGAAGGATCGGTTTTATGTCGGCACAGTCGAACATGGGCATATACAATTAATGGATGAATTTGAGCGAGTGGAATTGCCAAAGTCAAAATTGCTTGATCTGGCAAAAACGGATAAAAACATTTCTGCTTTCCTCTCCTTCTCTCCCGTCTATCGATGGGAAATTAACGAGTATAAGCATACAACGGAAGTACGCTTTATCGATCTGCGCTACCGATCCAAAGGCTATTATCCGTTTGTTGCTGTAGCACAAATTGATGAAAATCATCAAATTACGAATTCCTATACTGGCTGGATTTTTTCTGAACATAAACTACAGCAGAAACTAATGCTCGGCGAGAACCCAACCTAACCTACAGCATTCGGATCAGCCACATTGAAAA
>RWZD01000069.1_pt1 | contig 26459 bp, 58 predicted proteins | sample 2187771 | NCBI WGS metagenome assembly RWZD01 (sample SAMN10531866, study PRJNA481165) | viral metagenome | isolation source: viral particles purified by filtration and ultracentrifugation from about... | place: USA: Tennessee
TTTGTGCTAATTTCAATTTTCATTTTTTATCCACTCCCGTTAATAAAATAAGGCAGGTTTCCCCGCCTTTACTCTAAATCGACGATAGCCCCGTCAGTCGTTGGTTCAATATTTCCTACTGACGGGGATATTACTCCCCCGAATCACCTGTTACGATTTCAGGTTTCTTATCCCAAGCGATGGCGCAACTGAATTCTGGATACTCCGTGGCTTCTCCACCAGTAACTTTAGGTTCTGTAACTGTAGCGATCCCTTCTAAAGTATCTCCGTTCGTTCTAACTTGTCTAAACATGATTTTACGAGCTTCCCCTGTCTCGAACTCCAATCCAGCAATGAATTTCATGGCTGGATCTTCATCATCATACATTCCCTCGAATGTGTATCTTTTTGCAACGCTCGTAACATCAGTTTCTGGCGTTCCGTCGCCATCATAGAATCCTTGTGTTTCTGTTTCTTCGTCAGTGTCGTCTGATACTGTTGTAATCCATTTAGCTAATCGATTGTATTCTGGTTCGTCTTCACCAGTTGAATAAGGTGCAACATAATATTCTGTTTTGGCATTTTTTTGTCTAGCCATTCATAACAACTCCCTCGTAAATTGTGATTTTTGCTGATAAAGACAGCACATAAACCCAAAAACCTTGCTCATCTTGATGTAACATCGATGGCAAAGATTTTGTTTCGATCTTATTAAACTCATAACTGTCATTTAGGCTTGGCAATTCGGTTGTATTCTCTAAAACTTGATAAATATAATTCAGTGAGTGGTAACAGTTCAATTGATCCTTCGATTTGGCGTTGACCTGTATTTGCATTTCCTTATCCCTAGTTCCGTCCATATATTCAGTTTCGGCACCACCAGGCATAGCCATAATGGATATGGATTCATCAGCTTTTAAAAGACCGATGACGGAACGAGCATACAATCCTAAACTATTAATTTTGTTGTTGAGGTTGTCCAAAAAATCCAATTCTAATAGTTCACTCATTTCATCGCCCTTTCTGTTACTCTCTCCCATGACTTACCGTGTATGGATAGAGCTTTTTGATCCCATCTAGGGCCTGTTCCTGGTGTGGTGTAATTAGAATACTGGTTGTAAAACATCGGCCTTGCATAAGGAACGTTAAAAACGATCTTTCCTGTATCGGGATTTGCATCTGATTGATTTCTTAAGTCGTACTCCTTAGCAGGAACATAAGGGATCATGTCGGCATACACTTGGTTTACTAACGCATATTGTCCTCGCTTAACCATTTGATTAACTTTAGGCTTCACACCCTTTACATCAATGGTTGTTTTAACCCTAACCATCTAAATCACCTCTAATTCCCAATGCCGAACCTTATACGACATTGGAAAATAGCAAGGGACAATTTTTTTGAGAGTGAGTCTTTTCGTACCAAACATGATTGTAGTATCCTCTACGAAATCAGGTATTGGACTACTATTGGTTGTATCAATGAAGATGATTCCATCAGCTACTATCTTTGTTTGATTGCTATCACGACTAAATACCGTTGATTGGTCATAACGCACATATTTGATCTCGATAGGATCAGGATTAACAACATTTCCCCAATCGTCCTCTTCACTTGGTGGATGGTATATAATCGTGTGTATAAGCCAACTCTTAGGTAACGGTCTTACCCTCATGACCTCACCCCTATACCACGATAAAGTAATCCAGTATGAGCAAGATACATATAAACCTCACTAGATACAATGTCGTTCTTGGGCGCCTGTGCGTTCTGTGAGCCACGACTACCACTAGACATAGATGTACGCCCTATTTGTACGGTAGTAGGCTCATTTAAGCCGTATGAGGTTGTAGCGCCCATTTCGTGAAAGTATTCCACTTGGGCAGCGATTGCCTTTTTGAATTGTTCTCGACGAAACTTAACATCATCGTCAATGTTGTTGTACGCATAAAAATAGCGAGTAACGCTTTCTACAACGTCGCTCGCTTTTCTGATTAATTTATCAAATTCTATTTCCTCGATCGATTCAAAACCGAATTTTTTGTACTCTTCATACGTCAGGTAAGCCATGATTATTCACCCTCTGGTGGCTCTGGGTCAGTAACTGTTACGGTACATTTAGTTGTTTTGCTTGCGCTCTTGGTTGTCACGGTGATATCGGCTGTACCTGCTTTAACTGCGGTAACCTTGCCGTTGCTATCTACTGTAGCGATTGCTGTATCACTCGACTTCCATGTAACTCCCTTATCGGTTGCGTTACTAGGCGTTACGGTAGCTTTTAAGGTAGCCGTAGCGCCCGTTTCGAGCGCTAGGGTAGTTTTATCTAAAGAGACACCTGTTACAGCAATGGGCAACGTTTTAAATGCAGGAATATCCACTCTTTCCGATTCCCTGTCTTCTTCCACTCTTGCAGCTTGATAATCCCCTTTTGCCACATCTGTATTCGGGTTGATCCCTGTGATTGTCAGAGGGCTTTCACCCTCCACAACCACATTATCGCCTTTGTAGATTTTAAACATGATAGCCCTCCTTATTTTAAATTAATGACTGCCCCGTCAGTCGTTGGCGTGACATTGTCAATAGCCGGGGTCGTTACTCCCCCAACGGCTCGATTCTAACAATGCGGGATTCATCCACCAACGCAACAGAATAATGTTGGTCAGCATTGAATTTAGTAAGTTTATGGTCCATGTCTCTGCCTGTTTCCGCTAGTAAATTACGCTTAATGAAAGTTTTCAGTGCTCCCGACTTAACCGCAAATCCGTTTCCGTCCTCTATTTTTTGGGATCGTACGATTTCCCACCCGAACACTTCACCAAATGCACCACTCACAAGGATACGGTCACCTAATTGAGATGCTCGGGTCCAGTTGTCAGCTGCGGCTTTCCGTAGCTTAGCAGCATCCTTATAAGATAGGAATAACACTCCTGTTGCATCTACGTTCTCAAAGTTATCAGGCGCATCAACAAATGTAGCTTCAAGTGCATCTATTAAATCAAGGTCGATTTCATGCTCGATAAATAATGGCGCTGTCAAGGCAACGTCCACAATATCGTTGTCGATCTTAGATGCGATAGACATACGGATTTGTCGCTGTGCCTCACCTACTGGATCACCATAACCCGACAATACAGCTTCATCGGTGATTTTTACACCTTTCCCGGCTTTTTCAATAGTGTATTTCGCTGTTTCCGTTTCAAGTGCAGTGTAGTCAATGGCTTCGCCTTCTGCCACGACTTCAGCATCACCGATATATTTGTACTTTGGAACGGTGATTGTTGAGCCTGGTTGTCCTTCCAACGTGCTATCTACTGGTGCGATAGCACTGAATTTAATAGCTTTTGGCAACTGTGCCGAAATCATCGGGGCCATTACCTCTGGGTCAATTAGATTTTGTAGTTTTGTTAAATCTGGCATATTTCATCATCCTTTTGGTTTATTTAGTTAGTTCAGCGAATTTCGCCGGATCATTGATTTTCAATTCAGCTAACTCTTGGTAACTCATTTCGGCGATGTTTTTTGTTGTGCCGCCTGTTTGGTGCTGACCAGTAGTAAAGTTAGGTTTTGGGTTCGCTTGCTGTTCTTCTTCAAACAAGTAAGAGTCGGATTCCTTCAATCCTTTTAATTGATCATCCAAGCCTAGGAGTTTATCTCCATCTAGCTTGATGTTTTCTAGGTCTAATAAAGCTTTTGCTGCCTTTGGGTTGCGCACCCTAGCAACTGATAAAGCGTCCTTTAATGCATAGTCAAAAGTTTTCTGTTGGAGCTTTTGTTCATAATCGTTCTTCGTGGTGTCATTTTCTTGTTGCAACTCTTGAATTCTTTGTTTAAGTCCTTCTGTATCAACCTTTTTCAGTTCTTCTAACTGGTCGTCTCTATCTTTCAATTGATCCTTGTAGTCCTTTAACGATGTATTGACATCATCAAACTTCTGTTTTGGGATCCATTGACCATTAGAGACAACATCAATCTTGTTATCACCTGCTTTTTCCGTGACTTGTTTATATAACTCCTCGCCTAACAACTCTTTTAAATCCATCTATATACGCTCCTTATTAATGTTTTTTAGCATGTCACACCTCATGCGTTAAGGTACCGTTTCTTTATGGCGTCTAACTCTTAAAAAGACGCAAAAATAACCTGTAAGATATCCTCACAAGTTATGAATAAATCTGTTCCCTATCATATTTTCTAGGTAAGTCATGTTCAGCTACAAACTCTCTTACCTTAGCCTGTCTACTTCTTACAAGGCGTTTATACTTGAGTATAGTGTCTTCATCCCCTACAACCTTAGCAAGGTTCAGAGACTGCTTTGCTTTCCTTATCTGGCGTTCGTAATATCTTTGTTTCTGTTCTATTTCATATCGTTTGTCAGCATCTTCTTGCGGAACCTGCGGTTGATTATTCTCATTTATTCCCTCAATATACGCAAAAAACATGTGGTTACAGTGAATCCCTCTTACTCCCCACGGCTCACCATAACCATAATCATAGATATTCGGATATTTTGGATAGAGCCTTTCTTCTGTGATGTCTACAACTTTCCCCTGAATTGGGGAACATGCAGGACGTGCTGATGCATGACTACTCATAACAGCTAGACCAACACCATGCTCCTGCATTCGTGACATTCTCAATTCGTTGTATGTTCTGTTGGTCGTGGATCGAATAACTGTCCTAGCGTAGTTTTCTAGATTCCAAGTATGGCCTCCTTTATCAACGAATGAAGTTTCAATGCCCTTCTCGCTCCATTTGATGACTGTTTCAGCTACTGCCTTATTAACTGTCGTGGTACCAGCTAAAACCTTTCCTGTGGTTTCCTCGACGATTTTACGATACATCCTAGTAGCTGTCCCTTCACCGTAGTTCGTAGTAATAAGGGTTTGATTAACAAAGTTATCCAATTCTCTAAAGGTCTGCTGTACATAAGTAGCTAGAATCGCATCTATATGGCTAGGCGGTGGCAATGTAGGATATACTCTGCTCAATTCCTTGTCCACTCCTGCAATGGTGCCATGTCCTACATCAGCAATAATTCGTTTAATTTCCTTCTCAGCTATTCCAGTAGTTTTGGAGAGTGCTTTAATCGTAGCTTGATTAAACATCCTCAATTGTTGCATTTTATCAATCTGCCACTCTAAAACGTAATCTTTTCCATGCTTAGGATTGGTTTTAAGGCGATTGGCAACCATCAAGAATATTTCTTCTTCAAGTGCTTGGTATATCTCTACTACAGGATTAGTGAATAAGTCCATGTTTTGAGGTGTGATTTTGGGTTTGTCAGCCATTTAATCGATCCATCTGCCATATTTCTTGTAGTGAATTATTCCAAGGGTTGCTATCGCTAAGTTAACAATAATAAGAAATGCGCCCCATATATAAGTGGGTATAAACACTTGCCACCATGTAATGTGAATCATACCTAGTAACTTTAATACAACAAAAACCACAGTTAGTAAGTTTAAATGCTTCATATGATCACTCCCTCGCCCCAAACATAGCACCCTCAGCTTTTAAATCCTCTACTTCTGGCGCCTGCTGTCGCTCTTCCTCATTCATTTCCTTTATCCATTGCTTAGCTTCTTTTTCTGTAATGCCGTAATACTCAGATATAACTAAATATCTAGGTTTCATACGGTTAGTGAGTTCAATAACAGCCTTATCTAACTCGGCCTTCTTGTCCTCGACAATAGAATCATCAAAAGCCACTGTGACCTCATAGTCTCCAGTGGTGCTAATCATTCCGTATAATTGCCCCATAATCACGATAGATCCGATTAATTCCTGCAATGCAGCTTCAATGATGACCTCATGAGACTTCTTAGACTTGAATGTCTTAGATTGCTCACTAACCACCTCTGTAGCTGTTTTCATCGATTGACCATCAAATGTAAAGGTTCCACTTGAAAAGCCTGTCTGCATAGCAAATAGATTGAGCAGAGCGTTGATGGCCCCAATGTGTTCCTCAACTCTTAACTCAACCTTAGACTCTTTTATTTCGTTGTTGTCCATTTCACCATTGAATCCTTCGTATGCTTCGTCATTGGCATCGAAGTACCTTCTTGGTTCCCCGTTTTCGTCATATACCACTTTCAACATATGGGCAGGAACAAAGATTCTTTTCTTACCTAACCTAAACTCTCTATGAAAACTATCAAAAGCTGTGTCTAGCGCCTTCATGGTGTCTAATGCATTAGCATATAGGCTGATTCCTAGTGGTGACTTTGTATCGATATTATTAGCGCTATTAGGCTTAAAATAGCTAAATATGGACCGTTTTAATCCATTGATGTGAGCTTCCTCTTCAAGATTAGGAAAGAAGTTTTTCAACGGTACTTTTGCGCCTAAATCAACACCGTTCTGAGACTCATAAACTTCATTTCGAATCACATAAACGTCATTCTCCCATAAATGCCACTCTAAATGTGTGTATTTCTTATCACGTTTCATAAACTCGAAAGGGAATACAGCTTCATATATGCTATCATTGCGCCATGACACGGGAATGAAGCAATCTGCTGTCACGAAAGATAACATCAGTTTGTCATTTTCGATGTATGGCTTAATCACCATACCACCATGAGCAAAGCTATATTCAAGGAAATCCTGGAACTTCTTATCAAATTTATTGTTCTTGAATACTTCTTCAATGAACTCTGATACTCCAGTATTATCTATGGAAATAGAACATTTCTCGTTATAGACCAGTGAAGCCATTTCCTCAGATGCTACCTTAGCCATTCCAAGAGTACTCATTGTACGCTCTTTGATGCCGTTTACCGTGTTGTATGTGATATCGTGCCATTCACCGTAATATCCAGCATATAAAGACTTCCAGATTTCAATCTTCTTGAACATATCCTCATTGAGAGATATATCCTTATGATCTGTGATCTTTTCTAACGATTTTATAAGTCCGATCTTAGCCAAGCCCCCTTTCACGGCGTTTATTAGTCTTTTGAACATAGCATCACCCCTTTACAGTACATACCTTTTATAAAAATAGTTGTTAGCATATCTAGCTTCATCCATTGCGTGGTTCCAGTCATCAATTGGATTGCCATTGTCATCTCGGACATACATGCCTATTTCTTTGATAAAGTCGTAATGATCGTATTTATCTGTATCAACCAAGAAGAATTGTTTATTAGTTATAGAGTTTTGGAATCGTTCAATTCCTACCTCGATGCCTCCTCCTTGTTTTTTTGCATCTACAGCGTTATTGTCTGCCCTAGTTGTTGATACGCCAATCTTGTGTAATTCTTCCCGTAATGATTTACAGGCAGGGTCCACAAATACCTCTGTATAGCGTATTTCGAACTTGTTTACACACCACTGTATAAATTCTTTGATTTCCTCAGCATAGGTACTCATTGCCTTTACTTGTCCTGTATCTCTACCGGAATGATAATAGTTCGCTACACGGTTATTTCTGAATTTATTTTCATATCTGCTAACGATGTTACAACTGCAAGATGTAGCATCTGATTGCCCACCATCCGCAACAAAGTACATTTCGTATGGTTTCCCCAATAAAGCAGGAATTTGATTCACAGCTGGGTTGAACATAGAATAAATAACGCCCTCAGGCATGACACGCTTTCCAAACCAGTCACGATCAAGCAAATAAGGGTTCTTTTTCAATGTTTCATAGATTTCTTGCTTTCGCTCTTCACTGATAATCGGGTTGTCTTGGATGGTCCAGTGAGTCCATCGTGTATTTTGCACATCAAACACTTCTGAAATGACTGGATGATTCGGCGCTGGTGGGTTTAAGTCAGCTATGTGGAACCTATCTTGTGCCGCAAAGGTTCTCCTAAAACACTCTTGAATAAATGACATATGCAATAAGTTAATCTCACCGAAAGCAACGGAACCCAAAGACATACCAGTAATGGCACCTACGCTGTTAGCCTTGGCTCCACCCTTGTAATATATCTTTTTAACACCATTAGGAGTATGAACCTCTAAATGGTCTCCATGTTCATCGTGCTTTATTTTCGCCAGATTACCGAATATATGCATTAGTCCAGTGCCGTCTCCATCAATAAACAATCTGAATGCTTGTTCCTGGTTATAAGCCGTAACTAAATGGTTTGTATCCCTTGATACTGAATAGAGATAAGCTAGTCTAAAATGAACCCCTGTTGTCTTCCCTGATCTTGGGGTTCCTTCGTGTACCTCCAATCCAACATCGAATGGGGCTTTTAATATTTTCTTTTGTTTGGGAGATAACTCAATTTGCTTAGTCATCTTTTGTCACCGTATTAATCAATACTTCTAATAAACCAGTATCCTTTTTCTCGCCCTTAATCAATCTAGTGCGTTCTTCAAGGAACTCAGTTTCTTTCTTAGTCTTCTCGATGCCTAGTTGCATCTGCTCAAGTTTCAATCGTCTCACATCATCCTCGTGAGCCAACTCTAAGAACTGTTTAACGAGGTTCCTGTATTCTGCCATAGCCCTTGTTTGAGCCTTGATATAGGATTCGTATTGTTCGTAAGCAAAAGCAACCTTATAACCTGTAGTAGAACCACCTTCACCACTAGATGCCATTGACTCCTCGCTTAACGTATCATAAGAATTCTCAACCCACATCACCTTTTGAAGCTGGATGATAGCAGAAAACTTTATTTCAATCTGCAAGTATAGTTGATCTGCAAAGGAGAAGTCTTCAAAGTCCTCCATGATCTCTCTTTGAGTATCGGAAAAGTACTTTGATCTAAGTCCATGTTTTCTAGCTGCGCTGTTCCGTTTGGTAAATTGATTCTCAGGATCAGGATTTCCACTCCTATTTATTTGTTTCTTGCGTTTCTTCTCCGTTGCAACATTTTCGCGTTGCGTTGCATTTTTCTCCGTTGCGTTGCGTTGCCATTTTTCTCTATTCTTTCTGCTTCGAATAGTGGAATCCTTTATACCGTGTTTCTTGGCTAATTCCTTGAACGTTATATCAGATGATTCCCACTCTCTCTTTATATCCTCCCAATTTGGCATCTACATCAACTCCACCTCGATCATAGGCGTTCACTCCTTATTGCTAAACGCATTAAAAAAAGAGCACTCCATTAGGAGCGCCCTTTCGCATTCTTCGGGTCCGGCCATTTAATCCGGTACCTTTTTAGAGCATGATTTTGCGCATGGTGATCGTAGGGATTAGGAATCGAACCTAATTGCTCAAGTAACCATACCCCACCGATAAAATAAAAAGGGGAGACCGGTTGTTATCTATCCAGGTCTCCAAATGCTATTTTCATTGAGTGGCGCTATCCGTTTCCGACAGATAGTGCCGTTAATAAGTTCACCCTATTTTAACATGCTTCATCCTGTTTCTGGAAACTTGTACCATCTGTATCATTTGTATCATTCGCCATCTGGTCAATTATGCTCTTTCTTAGCTTTTGTATATGAGAATGAGACAGCCCCATGTGATCCGCAATCCATCTGTAGCTTTTTCCCTCTAAAAGCCAATACAAAATTTCTGATTCCCTTTCGTTATGCACCTTGTAGAACAATGATTGCAATGCCGTTATTTTCTTCTCATACTCTTCAATCTTTTTCCAACGCTTGCCCCTTCTCACTACCTCTTTATAAATTGGATCCGACGTCGTCCCTTGCGGTTTTGGCATAGCTGCTTCTAGTCCGTATTGAGCCGTTAGCCCTTCCCCGGCATCCTTTAGCGATTCCCTCATAATTCTAATGGAATTTATCATCCACGCGTAATCCTTGAGTGTTTGTTCGATCTCCGCCCTGTTCATTAGATCATCCCCTTTGTTTGTATGCTCCGCCTCGTCCTCTTGAATACGTGGGGCGATTGATCCCCATCAAGCCTTTTATGTCCTTTTCCGTTAAATGATCTCTACGCCTTTTCTCTGGCTTTCTAGCAACCTCTTGATAATCCTGTTTCCAATCCTTTAGTTGGTCCTTGAGTGTCCTGTTCATGTCTTTATCTCCTTAAAATATAAAAAGACACCAAACAAGCGCTATGCTCATTCAGTGCCTTCGGTTTTTCCGTTAGGACTAAAATATTGTTTATGCGAATCCTTTGGTGGTCCCGTGTTCGTACCACTTGCCATCCATGTAGTTTCCAAATTGGTATATTCGACCACTCAATCCTGTTTCCACCCAAACATAAATAACTCTGTCTGTGTTTAATTGCTCCGATATTTCATTTAGCGTTAGTTCTTCTCCTCCATTTTCCGTTTCTCTCCATTTTAAATTCTCTATACCAACGATATAATCACCTACAATGATTTTCACGTTTTGCCCAACGATGTCTATAAGTGTTTCTCCTGTTTCTTTAAGCATCATATTAACCTCCTGTTTTATAATTTCTTATCTGGTTGAGCCCTTTATCCAAATGCGTCTTTCCACAAATCTGAGTAATACCTCTTTATATCCCTTTTCCATTCTTCGCTTGTATTGGCTGTAAGTAAGTATGCCACTACAACCATTGGGAAATAAAATACAGAAATTATGAAAAATGTTTTACAACCTATGGATCTAAGTATTTTGAAAATCATTGTTTACACCTTCCTACTACATTTATCTACCAACCTGTCAACCTTACCGTCTAACGTAACCACCGTTACTTCTCCATACTTTGGTAACTTATGTTCAATCAAACGCCCTTCCTTTACCACATACATCTTTTTATCGTCTAGTAAATCAATTACCGCCTTGGTCCCTTCGTCGTGCATGCTGTTCCTCCCTTTCTCTAAGAATCTTTCTATATGCCCTTACGCTTTTTCCCTGCTGTATATACGACCGTTCGACTTCCTTGACGATTTTCAGGAGCCTTGGTGTAGTAATACTCTTCTGGTTATTGCAGATATGTTTTAATTCTTGGATTGGGTGCATTTTGATCCCTCAATTTCCTGCAACTGCTTAGTTAACCGATCAAAGGCCTCTCTATCTCCGTTATCCAAAGCAATGTCTATGTGGAGTCTTATCATATCCGCATTTGTGATAGTTGGTGGTTTTTGAGGTCTATACTCCATGTAAAAGTATTTATTCTTTGAGATTTTAATGGTTTTACTTTTCTCTCCCACTTTGACCAATTCGCGACGATATATTCGTTTAGGATTCATGCCAGGATTCATGGTTTCTCCCCTCCAATGCTTGACGTGCTTTTTTACCTCTATCTACAAGTATTGCGGTAGTGCTACCCCATTCATCATTTACTTTATCTGTATATGTTTTCTTATCTGCATAAAACTCCAATGCTTTCTGCAATCGGGCGTTTTCTTTTAACAACTTGACGTTATATCTCCATTCCTTTTCTAGTGTTTCGGACAGCCCGGAAATTTGATCCTCTTTTAAATGTTTTATTTCCTTCTGCTGTTCCTCGATCCTGGACTGCATTGCTTGCCTGTTAAAAATAGCCCCCGTGTTTTCGTATCGCATTTCATAATCAGCAATTTTTTCAGCTTGTTCCTCTACGGTGGAGATGAGCCGTTCAATCATTTCGACTTCTTCATCAACAACATCCGGGAATTCCCCTTCTTGTAAGAATGCTATCCATGTCGATACTACGCCTTTTAACTCTTCTAACCGTTCCTTATCAGTTATCATCGTCTTCCTCCATTTGATTGCATTGTGGGCAATAATCTAAGCCATTAAATCCTTTTCCGTTGCAGTGAATACAATCACCCTCCAACGCTTCTCCTAATACCCTTATAGCCTTATTTGTATATCCTTGTGGTAATTCGTCATATGCTTTTTGAATGACTTCGCGATAACGCTTGTTTTGTTTTCGCAACTTTCGATTGATATAACTTCCTGTTTCAACATACGTTTCCAACTCCGCTATACGTTTAGACTTTTCCCAATCTTTTTGAATTAGTTCTCTTATTTCTATACTGTTATTGAGCAAATCACCTACGATGCTGTCCAACAACTCTTCATGTTCCTTATCCATTAACTTCTACCTCCACACCCACAGCTTTTAATGCAGCAAGACATATGGCTAGTGGGGCTGTATCAGATCCATGCACCACAGAACCTACTACTCCATACTCACCTATACTGCACAAATTGGTTTTACCTGATTCAACCTGAACCCAAAAGTTTTCTCTTAGTTTCTCCACCACTTTCCAAGCAAATTCTATATTTCTGCTATAAGGAGGAATTCTAAATATTTTTCTATCTTGACGAATTTCACGATCCTTGGTCACTTCAAACCCCATCACCTTTTCAGCGACAAGTTTATCTATTTCATATGGTTTCATCCCTCTACCTCCATGTAATAACCTTCTATTTCGTCCTCTGTGGCGTGTCTGTATCCTTCTTGAGCGTTAATAATATCCTTAGATCGTTTATCCCTGATTGGGAGTACAACCCCGTAACCGTCATTTATGGCGTAGTCACCTATCTTAAATTGAGTGGTCTTTTCTTCCGTATCGCTATCTTCTTTTAAAAACCTAGTCGCTAAGTCTAATGCTTCTCTGAGCATGGTGTAATTTTCTGGTGGATAGTTAGCCTTAATTACTTTGATCGCTTCTTTACTTTTCAAGATTTTCACTCCTTCGCTTTTTAGTCGAAATGTGAACTAAAGAATATTGTCGTTTATCTTTCTCAGAGAAGCGTAGGTTCCATCTTCATCAAACTCAGAATCGTAATAAAAATTGTGACCGAATACCTGCTTTCTAACCCTAGATAACGCCCAATGCCGTTTATCGTGTTTTCTTCCAATCATAAAAGTAGATGCCCACGGAGTAGCATTAGGGCTAAAATATAGGTATAAAGGATACCACCTACCAAAACATCTAAATGGCAATCTGAAACAAATATAACCGTATTTCTTTGTGTAGATTGTTACGCCCCAATGCATAGCATTCCTTCCATAAATGGTGATATTCTTTCCTAAATTCCAATGGCCTGTGAACCAATTTTTCATTTTGTATTCTTCCTTTCTCTATTTCGCATTTTCATTCTAATGAACAACATCTTCATACTATTACCTAACCGGTATCCCATTCTTGTTTAACAGTGGGTTCCTCAGCCCATACCCTTGCCTTGTAAGGTCCTTTACCTCCTGTTTGGATAAATGCCCCGTGACGATAAGCAAATCACCATCTCTAAGCTTGTATAAGGTTGTCATTACCTCATCTCCCTATAATCCATAGCGACTAAATAAGCTAACTCCTTCGCTTCGTCTTCGTTAAATGTCATTGCTTTTTCTATATCCCTGTCTAACTCAACAATTGGCGGCAACTCCGTTAAATACTTCGTAATAACATCTGGCAACTGCCCCTTTTTTGGTCGCTCATAACGTTTGTAAATGACGTACATTAGCTCACCTCTTCAAAACTGCCATCCTTTTTCTGTTTGACTAGCCTTAAATTATGAGGATATTTCTTTTCAAATAGTTTTTGCTTTATGCGGAAAACATCCGTTAACGCTCCCTTTACGTCCACGACCTCGATCGACCCGTCTAGATGATGTATTTCAAAGTCTGCTATGTAGTCAATGGGTCTATGTTTCTTGCCGTCCTTTTCAAAGCCATCTTGGAGTCTGTACCGTGGTTGGCAACGGAAAAAGTTAATCTGTTTGTTAGCTTCTAGCCATTTTAATTGCTGGTAATATTTGCTTTCGGCTACTGAATCAAAAATGAGTCCGTCCAGCTCCACCTTTCGATTGCCATACTTTGATTTCCGTCTAGGTTTCTTAATCCGTTTGTATTCTGCGAGTGACATACGTGTCATTAGCGCCCCGCCTTTCTCATTTCTTTAGACCAATGTTGATTTCTCCTTGCTAGTAGTTTTTCATCTTTCAAATCTGCATTTTTAAGAGCTTCTATATGTTGCTCACAAAAATCAAATGGTCCGCGCTTGTTTGAACATTCTTTACACATTGGCAAGTCACATGTAAGATGAGTCATTTTAAAGTCAAATGATGTCATAACGTAGTCAATCACGTAATCACATAGTTGTGTTGCTTCTCTCTTTCTACAAATCGCACAAGGGTTTTCAGGTAGCTTAATCAACTAGATCACTTTCTTTCACAAAAACACCGTTCACCATTTTTCCTTTTCGCCCCTTAATTTCGTTATAGGCTGTTTCCAAACAGTCAGCTATGTCTAAATTGTTTTGTCTGGCATAAATAATGAGTGTCACCATCGTGTCGCCTATGCCATCCTCTAATGCCTTTTTATCCCCTCTTACATGAGCAGCAGCTACCTCCCCGACTTCCTCCAATACCTTTAATAGTTGCTTGCTGGGATCAGATTCATGTAGCCCTCTATTCTCCGCCCATAAGTTTACTGCCTTTGTTAATCTATCTAGTTTCATCCTGTTCTCCTCCCGTATTTCTGCTTTGTAGCCGCCTGTTGTGGTGTCATGCCTTTTTGCACCCTTTTATAAAACGTACTCATAGGTATTCCGTTTTCTTTGGCTAATCTTTTGTAAAACTCTGCCTCTTCTGACGTCATCCTTGTGATAGGAGTATGGATAGCCTTTTCTCTGTCCCATCCCTCTTTTAATATCCTTGTCCGCACTCGATCCTTTGTGAGACCATGCTTTTTGATCTTTTTTAATTCTTCTTCGGTAAACTCAACTGTTTCTTCAATTGGTGTTACAATATCAGAGCTTCTTTTTCGAGATCTTCTTTCCTCGATCGCTAAATCCTCGTATTCAATGCCCAAATTTCGTATCTGATCGCATATTTCACAACCTTTACAAATGATCAACTCACTTCCGTGTCGAACCTCTAACTCATGTATTTGGTTTAGAGTTTCGATGATCTTATCCACCTATAAGCCCTCCTTGCCGTGGTCCTATCTTTTCGTTCATTCCTCGATCGAGAGCTAGTATCAACAATTCTTCTGGTGGTCTGTTAAAGTGCCTAGACATTTCGTCCAGCCTTTTTCCTTCTCTCCACATGAGGACAAACTCTGCCATTTCTGCCTTGGTCCAAGAAAAGTCTAGATCTTCACAAGCAATGTAGGTTTGTCCTGCTTTGTTCTTTAGGTATCGACTCTCCATACTTTTGACAATATGATCATCCCTAACTAATGCCAATTCCTCGCCCCTCCTAAAACCACTTATTTTGATCACTGGCAATGTTTATCTGTTGCGCTTGTGTTTGTATCCAAACTTGTTTTAGGTCCTCGTAATCAAGCTGTATGATGTCCTGACCGTCGAGGGAGCGTGTGACTCCCTTTTCGATCAGTCGGTCAGTGAAGTATTTTCGTTTTAGCATCATTTCGTAAGATTCTAATTTCATAGCAACGACCCATCGATCAGAAGAATTTCAACTTCGTCCGAGTTAAAGTATTTTAGATTTTCGATTAATTGCTTCCCATCCTCACACGGGGCGCTGATAAATCTTTCGTATGCATAAGCCTTAGAAACTGGCTCGCACTCTTCTGCTAAACTTTCAAATTCGCTTTCTTCTCCAGCAACCACTTCGATATACTTTTTAACTGCTTCTTCGTCATCATTAGCTTTGATTAATGCATAATATGGATCGTGTATTTCATAAAAAAACATGTGATCACCCCTTGTGTCGATTTATATTCGGACTACGCAATAACTGCGGCACAATCTAAGATATATTGACCAACTAAAGGCTGGACACAATTCCTAAGCACTTGCCTTTTATTTGGTAACTTGTATCCCGATAAGTCGTAACCTAGAAATTCTTGCAAATCAGGTATTTGCGCACTCCTTATTTTCGGCCTATCAAACTTTTTAGGCTCTACCTCGATATTTGACCAAAACAGATGTCTATCTAATTCGAATGATGGTTTGATCAACGGTGGATAATACGGCCGAACGTTTTCGACTACATATTGACCTTTAAAGTTGTTCTGCAAGAAAATAATCTCTTGATATAGTTTCATATCTGGATAAACAGGCTGAACCCCTCTGTATCTAACTCCGATGTTCTGTCTGAAACTGCTATGTGTTTGGCATGGTGGACTTGCCCATATAAAATCAAACTCTTTATGATGCTCTAACAGGTATTGATGTGCATCGCCTACAACAACCGTGTCGTTAGGGAAGTGATGTTGATAAACAGTTGCTATGTTTTCGTCCATTTCTACAGCTGTGATTTCGTGTTCATCAGCCCACAGCTTACGATTACCGCCGATGCCGGCATATAAATTGAGTATCTTCACGTAACCACCCCTTATGTCGTTTTATGTTCGAACTGGCTCAACTAACAAAGCAACCACACCCTCCAATATCAAACATATCTATCTGTTGAGGGGATGCTTCGTATTCCTTTCTTAGTTGTTTCAAAGTTAAATTCTCTTTTACACCGTTTCGTTGTCTGGTAAGAATAGAGACATCATTTCTCCCCAGGAACTTAATCATCTCTTGTTCTTTTTCTTCATGATATTTATAACGATCTGGCATTTGTTTCAGTAGATTTATAAAGTGCCCTTGTCCTGCCCTTACGCAAAAACCTCCGCAATTGTTATGAGTAAAACCCATATTATAAAGCCTTGGGATTTTTAGGTTTCTAGCTTCTAATTCTTTTACCACATCAACTTTATTTACATAAGGTTCTTCGCATAAAGGAAACTCCACTCTGTACGGCTTCCAATTCTTTATTGGAGCCATTTTTCTATGTTGCTCCGTCCAATCGATGCCTAGATATAGGACACATTCATCTGGCTTAAATTTACTTTCAATCCACTCTTTGGATTTCTTTTGTTTGAGTAAATGGGAACATTGTGCAATCCTTGAATTTCCAATCCATTTAACATCTTTGAACACTTGCCATACATCACGACCATCTAAAATCCTTGTTACAGGTATGTCAAAATCTTTTTGTGTACTATCCAAGAATCTATATAAGTCTTCGTCTTCCATCCTAGTATCCGTGAATAAGAGAATTACATTTTCTTTACCATGTCTTTGAATGACTCTTTTTGCCGTCATCCAACTTCCTAAACCGCCGCTATAAAACACAATGTGCTTCATTTCTTCACCGCCTTATTCCGCCTATTTTTTCTCTACCGTTATCTCTCCTAAAACGGCAAGTCATCATCCCGTATATCCATCGACTCCCCACTAAACGGATCACCCTGAGATTGGTTGTTTGATTGAGTAGATTGTCCATCCCGTTTAGGTTCCAGGAACTGAACACTATCAGCTACAACCTCAGTGACGTAAACTCTCTTGCCGTCCTGCCCTTCAAAATTACGAGTCTGAATACGACCGTCAACTCCACAGAGAGAACCTTTTTTGAGGTAATTGGCAGCATTCTCAGCAGGTTTACGCCACACTTGAACCTGAACAAAATCAGCTTGTTGTTCTCCGTCTTGTGATTTAAACGGCCTATTTACTGCTAATGTGAAGTTAGCCACTGCAACTCCATTAGGTGTATATCTGAGATCAATATTCTTTGTTAAACGCCCTACTAGGACGACTCGATTCATCATAGTGCCAGCCCTTCCTTAGCTTGAATTAATTTATTGTTCGATTCCTCAACCTGTTTTAAGTGGTTTTCTAAATCGTTCACAGCGTTATAATCAATCAGTAGCTCTTTATATTGAATTGTCTGTAACGCCCCTAGAATCGAGCCAGAGTAACCTTTATGTCTCCATTTATTCGTTAACGTTCCATCTTTAGGGTTTTGGACTTCTTCTAGTCTTTCGATCGCTAGATTAAGTGGGTCTGATTGAATTACTCTTACGTTATCTATAGTTAGTAAGGTTTGTTTCTTCTTTTCAGTCATTCCGTTACCTCCAGTAGTTCAGGATTTTCATAAATGTTGCCTGTGACTCTGATATTGTGACCTTCTGCATATCCAGCCAATGATTCCTTTATCAAATCACCGTTCAAATTAGTTAAAGACATAAATGCAAGTTCTTTTTCACAGAAATAAACCCGATGCAAGGATGTATGCCCTACTTTCCATTTGTTGATAAATACATCCCCTTCATAAATCTCCGTTCCGTTCTTGTCCATGAGTCCTGTGTATTGTCCAATTGACTCGCCATGAACCTCAACCCATCCATATTCACCGAAGACGAAATGCTCATATTTCTTACCAGTTTCTTCGAAATATTTATCAGTGAATACAATCGTATGAACCCCTGTTCCGATGATCCATTGACTTCCGATCATTTCATCTACAGCGTATCCACGAACCTTTATCTCTCTCACAGCTTTTCCTCCTTAACCATTTCTAAATCCTCCGCCCTAACCCGGTATAGTCCCCTCATATCACAAGCCACTAGATAAACAGTTTCGTATTTTCCGTGGGTTTGGGCTAAGTGCCGCCTTCCATCCGGTTCCTCAAATTCTTCTAGTAATGCAGCAGTTACGATATTTCTTTTCCCGCAAACGAAACCTTGTTTTTCGTTGTGTTCCCGATATTTGTAGCGAATTAAGTTGATATACCCGTCATCTTCCAAAGCTTTTCCTTGTTTATCAGTCAGATTTTCGTAGTCAACACCATAACCATGTTGTCTTGAAAGTGATTTAGTAAAAGTCACTTTGTCACCCAGATAAAAATTCATGCCACTCTCTCCCCTTCCAGTGCTTTTTCTAGATACTGTATAGCCCCATCCCGATCCAACCCCGTGGCCTTTTCTAGCCGGGAGAGCAACCTATCAAACTGTCGCTCGTATTGCTCTCCGCCAAATGTGGACCACTGACCAATGGTGATGACTAGTTGATCTATTAGGTAGTTCATTGTGCTTTCTTCCTTCCTTTGTTAAATCTCCAATCCTCGCCCTCTGCTTCTAATAGGAAGTCTCCACATTCTCCAATCAATCTACTAGCCGCCGCATATCCGATTTTATCTGCGAGAGTTCCACGATCTTCATTGCTGTTAAATACAATTGGTTTTCGGACTCGGTAACGTTCGTTAATGATTGTGTAATACATTCTTTCTCTAGCTTCTGTCCAACTCACTTTGCCGATGTCATCCCACACAAGGAGATCAGCTTGTATGGCGTTGCCTAAAAGGCGATTTAAGGATTCTCCATGATCATCAGCTTTTCTTGCTTGCATAAGATCATCCATAAAAGTTACATCTGATACTGTCAACACAGTGAACCCGTCCTTTATTAATCGTTTGGACAAAGCCATTTGAAGATGTGTTTTTCCCACTCCGAAATTGTTGTGTTTTTGTTTTACTGTATATCTTTCTCCAGAGGGCAATTCTTTCAACCTCTGCTCCCCTACTACAGCAATCAATCCGAAGTTTTGAGAAGGGTATATTTTTTTTCTTTTTTCTTCGTCTGTTTCAACAATTGAAAAGTTAGATAAGTATTCTTTTGTTAAAGAGAACATTTCCTCTTGAATGGTTGTATCTCTGGTGAAGTTTTCAAAATTTGCATTAATAAATTCATCAGGAATCATGGATTGTTTGAAGCGACGTTTCCAAGCGTTCATTTCTCGACACTCACAAGGCTTTGCAAACTCATACATCAATCCGTTTGTAGCTTTTTCTTTGTAATGAACCAATTCAGTGTCTTTACAAATCAAGCATTTGTATTCCTTAACCTCCCCAGCTTCTTCTTGCTTCTTCGAGTTCTCTGTAGATTTCATCTGTTGATTTGCCTTTGCTTGTAGATCTGCCATTACGGCGGCTATGCTGGTAAATCTTCCCACGGTTTTCTCCCTCCTGTTCTGCAAAATGTTTGTTTAAAATGATTGGTAAACAGTATTTGAAACTATTAATCTTGTCATAACTGTGTTTGGGTTTATATTCTTCAAAGCATTCCTTAATCCAACCTAAAACCTTATTTATGTCGATCTTGTATTTAAGAAGTTCCAAGATCGCAGTTTGATCCGTTTGTTTTACATCAAATCCACCAGTTCCAGATAATTGCATGTAATAATTTTTGATCCGTTCGTAATCATTTAAATTAGTCGGTGTGGAATTTTCTTGCTCATCGCATACAACAACATCTTTCTTTAATATTTCTTTATTCTTTCTTTCTTGGTTGGTAGTTTCACCAATGGTGCCATTGGTAGTTTCACCAACCCCACCATTGTCTATTTCACCAATGGTTGTTTCGCCATTGGTCGAATTACCATTGGTAGTTTCACCAATGGTTGAGTCCCATTGAGTGTAATTTTTATTAAAAGAAATCTTTCGATAACTACCATTTTTTATATTTTGTTTGATGATTTTTCGTTCTTGTAATCGTTGAAGTTCTCTCTGGATTTGTCTTTTATCACATCCGGTAGCTTCAGCCAAAAAAGTTAGTGACATGTCGTGTTCCGTCCGCAGAAAGCCGTATGTGTATCGCCAAATTACAAAGATTAGCCTATATTGAGTGGGGCTTAATTTGATTTTCGACATGTTTTCTAATATCTCATTAGCGATCCTTGTAAAACCATTTTCCACTTGAACATCAGCCAATCATTTCACCTCCACTCAAATTTCCTTATCTGCTAATCTCACAAATGGCAAAAACGCCTTTTACACTTCTAACCGTGTAGTTTGGATATCGGGACATATAATCAAGTACAAGCTGTTTTAAATGAGTTTTATCCTTTGCCTGGTCGAACACCCAATCAGGAAGAAGAACTCTATGAGGTACACCGAAACTACTCATATAACAGTTCGCCAACCTCAAAAGTGTTGGTAAGAATTTTTGTTGATCTACAATAATCGCAAACCCCGCATTTCACTGGGTTATCTTCTTTTGCTTTCACTTTCATAAAACGCTCCATTTTCATTTCTACGTACTCGTATTCAAAATCGAACCTTGATTCATCAAAATGAATAACGGCCTTATTTGGTGGGTTCTCTTTCGTCACAGCGATGATGTAAGGTGTGTATGTTTGACCAGAGTTTTCTTGCAACACTTTTCTATAGATGGCCATTTGCAAAATGTAATCCCAGGCTTCGACAAACGAGACCCAGCCATCATATTTTTCACTCCAATAGCGCTTGTGTAGGTCTTGTGTGGTTTTTAAATCACTAAAGTTTTTCCTGTCATGGTTTACCGAATCAACCTTAATTTTCCAATCAGCTCCAAAAAAATTAGTGGTGAATATCTGTTCTTTTTCACCTTCCATTGCAAACATGGAAAACGGATCATTTTTAATACATTCGATCATCCGATCTGCAGTTTCAAAATCTGCATACTTGCCACCACGGGCCTTGAATATCGCTCCGTTATTTTCTTCTATAAATTGATTGAAAGCTTCGTCACTTTCGAATGCTGCATGTACATATGAACCTACCAACAAGGCGTTGGAATGGGGTTGCTTGTAAACCCCATTCAACTTAGCCATTGTCTTAGCCTCGCATTCTACGAAGCTTTTAAATTGAGAGACTGAGAAATACTTCTGGTCAGCCTCATTCGAATGATAATTCTCCTTGTTCAAGGTCCATGTCTTCATCAGACTTCACCTCTTTTTCTGGTTCAGCCTTTTCTTCTTGCTTGTCCTTTTTATCCTCGAAGGATTTTGCAAGATCGCTTTGATGCTCTTTCTTTACTTTTTTATCAAACCAGTCATCCGGCTTGCTCATACCATCTTTTAATGATGTAAAAATCTTGATCAAATCAGCGTAATCACGTTCGGTAAATGCTGAAATGTTGTATCCCATGCGTTCCTCGATTTGTTCTTGGGTAACACGGTAATTATCCTTAAATGCTGTTAGGGCATTAGCTAAACGATCCTTTAATGGGCCTTTACCATTTCCTTGTAAGGTTTTATTGCACTCTTCTACAGCCTTATCTACGATGTCACCTGGGATGATACCAAGGATGCAAGCGCGCAATCTTCTAGCTCCGTTATTAGCGACCATTTCATAAATGTCTCTTGGATCAGTGAGTTTTTTTACGCCACTTTTCGTGTATCTCGAATGAGGAACATAAAATACCTTTTCTTGTCTAACGTTTGTCTCTAAGTCCCAGGCATAAGCTAAAGCTACTGACTCACCATTTTTTTGCTCTAACTCTTTAATACCGAATGATAGATTTCCCCAGTTTTGAGCGAGAACCTCAGCCAATCTAATAGATGGCCCTTCGACTTTCGTTCCTCCCCGTGGATAGCTATACACAGCCGTTTGGGCTAATTCGGGACGTTTGCAGTTATCTAAAATACGTTGTTCCGACTGGAATACATTTCTTGGAAACTGACGAGCCATAAAAATTTGCCCCTTTACTTCTTCCATTTCTCGACTTGCAGATGATTGAGCTGTCACTCCGTTATTAGCTTGCTGATATTGCGCTTGTAGTTCTGACATTGATCATTTCCTCCTTATAAACTCGTTCTTGTTCTAAATAGATATCTACCAAATCGCTATACATCCGAGAGCCATCTAACGCGTCTCTATGCTGTTTTAAAAAGTAGTACAAACTTTCATTCAGTGGATTCTTAGGTTCAAATACCAACCCGTAAACCTCAGTTTTGAAGTACACTCTACTTCCTCCCTTGACCGCCATTGCTATATCGTTGTACAATGACGGTAATTAGATATTTTTGAACGTTCGACTCCTACTGCAATAGGAGTCTTTTATTTTGCCAACGTGAACTTACCGCCAGCAAACTCCACCAGAAACCTTTCAAGGTTTTCAGCCAAGACCGTTTCTCCGTCCAGTTCAAAAATCTCATCACCTTCGCAAATTTCTTCACCGAAATAATCAACGCCATAATGTTGGTCCTCGTACATGTCTTTCGGATAACCAAAAGTGTTAATCTCAGTTATCGCCGGATGCTCAACATGCTCCATGTCCTCACCTCCTAAAATCTCACTAGCTTTAATGGTTCTGGAAACACACTGTTAGAATCAGTTGGGTACTGCTCATGCAAGACTCTGAAACAATCAGACTTGTATGATCCTTTGACATAAATCTTCTCCGATTTAATACCGACAAGAGCAACCATTCTTCTCACCTGCCTTCCGTAAACAGAGGAATTAAATCCCTACATCACCGCGACGTCTGTGACCTGCTGGTAATAAACGATTAACCATTCGGATCTTTTTGACACCTGAAATACTCGCAGGAAAAAGATTCAAAGGTACTTCGTATTCACAGCCCCACATCTCATTGAAATGAACCTTGGAGATTAATACTTTCATGATCTCACCACCTTGCTATGTATTAATGGATTAGCTCCATCAAAGCGACTACAAACCGTGTGGGCAGTTTATAATCGCTTTGACAGGTCTAAGCCTGTCTTGTGTCTTTTTTAATCGAATCGTTCAGCAAATGTCCTCTTTCCATCCCCAGTAAGTCTCGTCATCTTTTTCAAACTCTTTTCCATCGTCATCATAGTCGATGACAGGCTCTTTAGTATCATGGCAATAGAAATTCCTTTTTACCTTCGCTAAAACAACATGTTCATCACCATAGAACTCGCCATCAAAGTTATCTTCATGCCACTGTTTTTGGTGTTCATACTCTTTCAGTGCTTCTTCCTCTTTTCTAAAGATGCCACACAAGTCATCAGTGTCACTCCACACAATCCACATATTTATCGTCCCTCCCTACTCCACTTTTTCATCTTTTGGTAACCATTTTCAAAATCAAACCTATTGCTAATCCTGCCAACAAACCTAATACGATATGCAAATCCATTCCTCCTTAGGTCTAAGCCTAACTTGTGTCGTTTTTGATCGAATTGTGTACTAGGAAAATTATTTGAACAGTGAGCTTTTAACTTCTTCCCCGAACTCGTAACTTAGACTATAAACAGCTGCATTCACTTCGTTTTCTTCACAATGTTTAGCTATAAATTCATTTAATGCTTTTTCGAGACTATCATCATCAGTACTTATCAAAATAGTGTTTTTGAGTTTCATTTCCTTCACCTTTCCAAGTCCATCTGTGTTATAATAGACGTACCTAATTAAATGCAGTGATTGAGCCCCAACTCAGTTACTGCTTTTTTTGTTGTCATTTTTCATAAACCGTCCGATCATAAAGCCTAGAGCCATAGCGACAAATGTTACTAAAAACATATCTACGAGTGTCATACTTGATCCTCCTTAATCACATCAAACTGCAACTGTTTATAGCGTTTTAATAGTGCCTCTACGATTGCTTTATCGTTAAACAGCCCGGGTTGATCATTATGTAAATCTAAGATGCATTTTGCCCAATGGCCTAGGTTGTGGTATTTCTCGTTTAAATCCATGGAATTATAAAGCCTCCTATTAATGTAGTTAAACTTTGTACTACCGCAGGTATGTCAGTTCCGTAAACAATTGCTAAAATCAATTCGTGAGCTTGCGTTATCTGGAACCACCGAATTAAATCTTCTCCTTTTATGGCTGTTTTTCCATGTTCTATTTTGGATATGGTGCTCCTTGGTAGATACAACTCTTGTGCTAGTTCTTCTTGACTTAAACCGGATGTTAATCTCGCTTTTCTTAATTTTGCGCCGAGGTCCATACTCCCTTTGCACCCCCTATCTAATGTTCTAAATCAGAACATGTTCTTGCGAAGAACAGAATCTAACGTAGTAATCTAGTAATATAGAGTCATGGAGATAAAACCCTTAATCTTCCATAACTGTTGTCCTGGTCCTGTCGTTCGTCGTTCACGTAAACATCTGGTTGTGACCGCCTATACACCCAGTCGTCTACTAAGTCCTTGCGAAAAATCATTTTTGTCCGGCCGGGAAATTTAAGTACCGGCAACCCTTCTTTATGGACCCACTTGCGAAGGGTGTTGACGTGGATGCCTAAGTATTCAGCTGCCTCTTTACTGTTCATGGTTTTCATAAGATGACCTCCTTATATAAAGCTGATTATGCAGTATGTTTCATCGTCGTTTTTGGATGAGAAAACTACATCATCATTTGATAAATTTGTATAATGGTTTCTTTCGGTAAAAGAAAACGCGGTTTCATTCGTAAGAATCGTAATTACTTTTCCGTTCAGATCTACATTTTCGATAGAAATATTTTCAACATCAGCTTCAACATGGATAAATGGTTCGCTTTCAAAATCATGGTGATAAAATTCAATGTTGATTTTCAGTAAGTCGTTCTTAGCTTGTCTTGTTAACTTATTAAAGGTTGTTTGGAAGTTGTTAAATTCGATAGTTTTACCCATTTACATCACGACTTCCAATTGACGATTAAACTCTTCAATTTCAATGCGTAAACTTGTATTTGGTTGCCACATCCCTAAGAATCTAAGTCCTTCTTCAAATTGTTTTCTAGGTAATTCACTATATCTAGGCAATTGGAAGTGATTGTTAAAGTCTCTCCAAATGCCAGAAAACACTTTACGACTTACGTTTTTATAAGCGTTTGAATTCATTCCGCCGAGAGACTCAATAGCAATTGATTTTGCTTTATTCTGTAGCTTCCTTTCTTGGATGCCGTCGATTCTCATGTTTTCTTCTAAATGAGAAATTCGCTTGTCGTGTGAGGTAAGTTCATCAACTGTTAGTTGCAAAACCTCCAATTGACTTTTTGGTTGTTGAACTTGCACTTCGCCTTTTCTTAACTTAGAAAGGAGGTCGTAAACCCAATCGTAAAATTCGTCTGCTTTTGGTTGTTTGCTGTAACGCAAGATTTCGTATATTCCTTTTTCGCTGTAGATGACAGTTTCTTGTTTACCAGAGGGGGTATCAATTTGAGCCCTCCTAGAAAATTGATTTAATCGTTCATTGTTTCTTGAATGGATATTTTTTACAGCTTCTCTAGGGTGCGTGTATTCCAAAGCTAATCCAATTTGTTCTCGTGTCATGAATACATCATTGTTTTCGTTTTGATAAATGTTCATTTGGTTTTGAGCAAACATCTCTTTTGTTACTATTGATAGATTCATATAAATCTCTCCTTTGAAGGTTTTTCTCTCTTCTTGTCGAAATAGGACTAAAGAAGGGAGGTGGCTGATTTGGCCAAGAAATATAATCTAGGGAAAAAATCAGATATGCGTAAATTCCAAAGAGATTTGGAAAAGTCTGCGCTCGACCAAGCAAAACAGGCTTTTTCATCAATGCAATATCAGATCGAATGCCCTGGTTGTAAAGCTAAATTAAATGTTTCTACAGGCGCGCAACTTTGCCCGAGTTGCGGAAGTGAAATAAACTTTAATTTGAATCATCAAGGTTTTTAATCGATGCAATTACCTTAACTTCTTGTGAAGCTAACTCTCTAATAAGTGAGTTAGCTTCAGCCAACAGCCTATTTAGCCTTTCGGCTTTAGCAATTGCTTCATCTAACTCAGATGAGTCTATTAAATGATTAGGTTTCATTTGCTTCCTCCTTTTATAATTTTTCAAGTTCACTGCATAGTTCATGTTGCCAATCAATGTCGTCAGTTATATGAGCAAAATACGATAATTCTTTTAGCTTTGCTTTTTGCCATTCACGTTTTTCTAGATGTTTAAAAGATTCATTAAATTCTTGTGTTTCGGATAGCGTTAGTTTCCTGTGCTGTTTTAAAACGCTTAATTCTATAAAACGTTCTGCGACAGGGTTCACTTTGTTCACCTCCTATATGGCTCGCTTGATATCGCGTTTCGCGATCCTACTACTAAAAAAAATTTCATCTAGACTTACATTAAATAGATCACGCAATTTTAAAAGCTGTTCTA
>RWZD01000071.1_pt1 | contig 26067 bp, 33 predicted proteins | sample 2187771 | NCBI WGS metagenome assembly RWZD01 (sample SAMN10531866, study PRJNA481165) | viral metagenome | isolation source: viral particles purified by filtration and ultracentrifugation from about... | place: USA: Tennessee
GTTGCAACGTCCTGTGTTGTTAGTTCTCCAAATTCCATACCTTGATAAGCTTGTAATTGATTATTTGCCATAATTAATTTCTCCCCTCAATAAACTTAATTTCATAAAGTCGATCGATTGCATTCCTAAGCTCCATAGCTTCCCTAAGATTCAAAGTGAAGTTGGGTGTATCTTCATGAAACGGAAAAGCCATTTCTATATCTCCGATACTTCCATCAACTCTTTTGTGATGTTTTAATACAATGCAGTCTTCATCAGACCCTATAAGACGAGTCGAAAATGGTACGATTTCAATTGCCATTTATTTACCCTCCTTATTTTCTTCCGGTTTTTCTAATAAAGTTAGTTGTCCATGAAATTCACCAAAATTTATCATATTAAGAAAAGTCATTCGTTCTGATAAACTAGTGAAATATATAGTATTTCGTCCGCGTTTCCCTGCTAGTTCGACTCCGTAAATTTCTTTACTCATCAATAACAACCTCCAATTCTTTTCCAGCTACAACCTTGGCCATAATCAACTGGCCATTTGGCTCTTTAAATTTAGTAATCGATTCAGCATTATCTACAAAACAAGGTGTAATTAGATCACTTTGATCAGATAACACATCACGTAATTCTAGTCCTGCTTTAATCTTTTCCGCTGTCGATAGCTTGATATAGTCCTTGTCATCCATCTGTACAACGAATGTAGGCTTCAATTCGCCGGTAGATTTCACTGTGTCGAACAATCTGATAGACAAGTTATCAAACAACCCTTGAACCTTTTCAGCCTGTAATTCAGCTTCCTTAGCGTTAAATGCCTTAATTGCATCTAGTATGAAGATAGATCCATTAAGTGACTCTTTAGTTTTCACTTCATTTTCTTGCGCTTCTTTAACATCCTTTTCCAGTCGCTCTACTTGCTTATGCTTGTTCATTTCATGTTCAATCTCAAATAACTTGTCGTTCATCTGCTGCACTTCTGCTTGTAGATCTTCTGGAACTTCAACTCTCTTTATGCTTGAATATTCTTCACGCAATTCTTTTCGCTTTATTATTAGTGGATTAACCCTTTGTTTAACCTTGTCCAATTCTTCCTCTTTTGTTTGTTCTGCAACCTGTTTTGCTTCAGCTTTTAAGTCTTGTCCGCATGCATAACAACTTGCTTCTATTTCACGGTCCATCAGTTGTTCATGATCATCTTTACCCTGATTTATTTGTATCGTTAAATTTTCCATTTTGGTATAAAGAGCATCTTTTTGATTGTTAATTATTCGTGCTTGATTTGTGATTTCTTGTTTCTCTGCAAATACCTTTTCTATTTGTGCCTTTTCAGTATTTAAAGAGGACATCGGAACAAGTGAACCAAACTGATCTAACTGTTCTTTTAATGTTTTTGTTCTGCTTTGTGCAGCAATATGTTCTTTTTCTTTTTTGTTTTTGTTATCACGGTGTATCTTTACCAAATCATCTAAAGACTGCTTTTTAACCAGCGTGGAAAGTTTGTCCGATTGTGGCTTAGGCAACTCTTTAAAGACTTCTTTATTTGCTGGTGCTGTGGCGTATTGCAAAATCATGCCACGCTGTTTTTCCCAATGTAATGTAAAGAAATAGTTTGGATTGAACAGTGAAAGGAATAATTCTTTATCAAATAGCTGCTCAATTACCTGGTTAAATTCAGTAGCTTTACTTGGCACCTCGTTCACATAAAACTTATTGCGACCTTTGGCTATTTCACGACCTAAAAAAGTTTGTTTATCGTCAACTTCAAACAGCAATTCCGCCTTTGTCAAATCCGCTTCGTACGTATCCGGTGACGGGTCCAATTTGCTTCCGATCAGGTCTGTACCGTATAATAGCCATATAATACTTTCTCCGATGGAAGATTTCCCTCGGGCATTGTCACCAGTGATTACCGTGCGCTCGCCAAAGTTTACGGTTAATTCCTGGTGGCTTTTAAAATTCTGCAATGTTAATTCTTTAAATTTGATTTGCAATACTTTCCTCTCCTTTATTCCATGGATTCTATGCTCAACCTCATGCTCCAGAAAACCGACAAACAGAATTGAATCGTCTGTATATGTCACCTTGAAAATGGTCATTTTCTCATTACCGTGAGCTGTTAATTCTATTTTTGATATATCATCCTCGCCGACCTCATATGAATCACTATCGTTGTAAATGCGCTTGATAATCATTTCCCGATACCTGATTCACCCCACAATCCCATAGTGTTTTAATAAAATATAAGCCAGCCAACCTATACCGCCCAGGACGACCAAAGTTACAAAAGCATTAAATACAATCATTCCTACTGCAGCACAGCCGATACGTTTGCCAGTTTTGGCAATGTGATTGTCAAGCTGATCAAACTCATCATCAAATTTGTTCATTAGATTTATCCTCCATACAAAATAATCGTTGTTGTATTTAACTCTTTGATAATCCAAACCAATCCTAAAACTGCTAAACCAGCCATGCCGCCCCAGACGATAAACCAGGTATACCAATTGCGGTAATTGTCATCGTTGTTCATTTGCCTCAATCCTTTCATGCATCAGTTTTTTATATCGCGTCAATCGGTCTGCGCGATACTTATTGCGGTTTTTGCTGATGTGCGTTACTCCATACTCTGATACTTTACGGGTATAGTAAGCGATGCGTTTTTCAATCAATCAAGACACCTCCGCCCAGTGTTCAATCAAGGACGCCCAGAACTGGTATGCGACGATATCTTTACCAATGTCAAAACGCTCTCTTACATCGGCTTGTAATTGATCTAAACGTTTTCTTTTTATCTCCCCTGAGGAAACTGCCCCCATAATATTGTCGAGCCGTCTCGTTAGCTGCTGCATTTGTCCTACTGTGATTGTGTTCATTTAACTTCCTCCTCCAGAGACTAATTCAATCAATTTTTTCCGTCCTTTTTCGTTATAACGGAATGATGATACTTGCTTATTGCTATGACGAGATTTGTCCAACACTTCAATGCCGTACTCTTCCGTTTTCAAGCAATGCTTATTGGCAATGCGGCCGATTTTATTAGAAGTAATTCCAAGTTCAGTGGCGATTTCAGTTGCTGTGTATGTTTTGTCAACTTCTGGACGATACCCTGACTGATTATTTGTTAATGTTTCAATTGCATTAATCTGCAGCAACTCAACTGCGACTGGTGACAAAGTGTTATTCTTTTGCATCTCAAGAATCAGTTTTGCCTGCCTGGTTCGGGCATTTAGCAACATAGCTTCAGCCCTCTGTTTCTTAATCTGAATTTCATCTTTTTCTGATACCGGCTGAATGACCTGATATTCACCCTTACGCAACTTCGATAACAAATCATAAACCCAGTCGTAAAACGTATCTGCTTTCGGCTGCTTGCTGTATCGTAAAATTTCATAGATGCCTTTTTCTGTGTAAATAGTTGTATCTTGTTTTCCTGAGGGGGTATCAATTTGAGCCCCCCTTGAAAACTGATCTAATCTCCTTCTGTTCCTTGAATGGATATTTGTGATTGACTTCCGCGGATTTGAATATTCCAAAGCTGTACCAATTTGTTCACGTGTCATAAAAACATCGTTATTTTCGTTCTGGTAAATGTTCATTTCGTTACCTTCAAACATTTCTTTAACCGCTAATGTCAGGTTCATTTATATTCACCTCTTTATTTTTTTGATAAATCTGCCATTTACTGTTGCGTTATTTTAAATAACAGTTTATAATAATAACAGTGTTGCTAAACAGGCCTGCTTAATTTTATTTCTGACAGGTCTGGAAAAAGGAATTCTGCGGATGCATCAAAGTAAACAGCTAGTCTGAATAATAATTCAGCATCGGGGTTACCTCTCCCGCTTTCGATGTTTCGATAATGGCTTTCGCTGATATCGAGATCTATACAGACTTTCCTTTGAGTGATTCCTTTCTCTTGGCGGAGGCTTCGGAATCGTTCTCTTCTCAAGTCAATAAGGGTTGACAAATTAATCACTCCTTTCAAATACGTTTATTAAAATAACCTTAATCACATACTAAACGATATTTTAAACAACGTCAACCCTAAAAACGTTATTTATTTATAAAATATTTTTAGGAGTTGTTTTATTATGGATCAGGAAAGAAAAAATTTAATGGGGAAAAGAATACGGGATGAACGATTAAAGGCAGGCATGTCCCAAGATTTGCTAGCAGAAAAGCTTGAAATGAAACGTGCTAACGTAGCAAACTACGAAGCTGGTAGGACAGTTCCGCCAAGCAATGTTCTCCTGGATATGTCTCTAATTTTTGATGTAACTACTGATTATTTATTATGTAAAACCGATGAACCTAACGATAATAAATCTATGCCTTTCAAGACTTGGTTCCGAAAAGACAATGATGATTTAACAAAAGAGGAACAGGATGAATTTATGGAAGAATTAGAGGACTATATGGAATATAGAAAACAAAGAATTTTAAAAAGCAGAAGAAAGTAACCGTCTAGGGGGTCTTTAAGTGGAGAAAAAAGAAGCTTTAAAAGAAGCTGTTACTATGGCTGATTCAGTAGTTGAAAAATACGCACATGTTATAAAATATCCATTGACATACAAAGCTGAATTACTAATTATGTATGTTGCAATTTCTGAAAACATTAATGTTGATTCTTTCCCTTTTAAAAATAATAAGCTATGCGGGATGCTATGTATTGACGAGCATGAAAAGACAATAGTTTTTAATTCAAATCATCCCCAGAATAGACGCAACTTTACACTCGCCCACGAATTAGGACATTATTTCCTTCATAGCGAAAAGCAAAAAAGGTTTCATGATCGTTCAAAAGATTTATTGGACAACACGGACAACATTATTGAAATGCAAGCAAACGCATTTGCTGCACAATTAGTTATCCCTAAGATAATTTTATTTACAATGCTTAAAAACCGATACAGTTTCTTTAGAATTTCAAAAGTTTCTCGAGTCTCTAATGATGCTCTTTACTGGATTCTTGTTAACCTCTTGACACAAGAACTAAACATAAAACAAAAAGACGCAGTTTTAATCGTAGAAGATTTTAAAGACTTCTCTACAGGAAGCCACAAAAATTTGGTTCATCATAATTACTCAGCTATTTATAAAATAAATACAAAAAATTGCAACAGGGTAATAAAGGGTTTGAAAAATGGTAATAAACCATTCTATTTTGAAAGAAATTTAAGAGGGGATATTACTGGTGTACGGAGGCTAGCAAATAATCCTGTTAATTTTAACTATGAACTTTTCTGACACACGAACACTTGCCCGTCCTCTAATTAGAGACACCGTTGCGCGTACTCTACGTAGGGTATGCGATTGTCTCTAATTAGGGTATACGAATGTCTCTAATTAGAGTACGCGAAAAATAGTTTCTTCATTAGAGTGATTTTGCTAAAGAAAGTATTAAAGAAAGTATTAAAGAAAGTACTATGAAAAAGATGTTTTTTTATAATATAAGGAGGGTGGATAAATGTCGAAGGAGGATTTGCAAAGTGTAAGTATCGCTCTAAAGGACAATGCATACGATTTTATCGAAAAAGGATTAGAATCAATAATAAGTAATAATGAAAAAGAATATAAGTTTGCGATTCTGCATTTATATTCCGGTATTCTAGTTTTTTTAAAAGACCTATTACATAAAGAACATTGGGCTCTAATTTTCCAAAAAATTGATGAAGCTTCTTTTGATAAACTAATTAGCGGAGATTTAAAAAGTGTAAATTTCAGTACGTTGATAAATAGATTAAAAAATATCGAGATAGTTAATTTATCTAATAATCTAACCAAAGATTTAGAGTGGGTACGAAAAGAAAGAAATAAAATCGAACATTTTCATAATAATATTAATCCTAATGAGGTAAAATCAAGAATTGCTAGTCTGTTAAATAACATTATTATCTTTATAAGAGAACACAAAGAATCGGATGAAAGCTATTCTATTGAAGATAGTTTTCAACACAACTATGAATATGAAGAACTTCTTGAAATGATTCAGGATTATTCGTTTAAATTTGAAAGCTTTGCAAATAAGAGAATGCAAATTATTAAGGAGGATATACAGAACAGCTTTTTAGTGATTCACTGTCCATCTTGTAATCAAAAAACGGTCGAATTAAATCCGGATGAAAATCTAGCTAAATGTCATTTTTGTTTAAATGAATCAACTCTTAAAATGTTTTATTATATGAACAGCCCAGTAAATTTCGATCAAGATACATATGACGAAGTCCAAAATTATTTGCACTGCCCTGAATGTGGGGAAAATAATTTATTCGAGGATCGCAAAAACACAATTTGCTTTAATTGTTTCACAAAATTTTTAACATCTGATTTATCAAGCTGTCCTAGATGTGATAAAACAGTTTTATCTTCTGAAGGAGAAACGACCTTGTGTGACTCCTGTTTGGATTATTTAATGGATAGGATGGAGTAATCTTTAAGAGGGCAATTAAGCCCTCTTTTTTGTTACCCTCTCATCTTTTTAAGCAGCTGCGCATTTTGTGAAGCTGTGCCACTGTAATTTTTAATCCCATGCTTTGCTGCAAGCTTTTTACGATTGGCATAGCTGCTATTAACATTGATTGACTTTAAATAATCAACAATACTGCTTGTTGTCTGATTGCCTTTTTTGGTAGTTGCAGACTGCTTTGGTTGTCCCGCTTTTAATTTTGCGAGAAGCTGCCCGTTTTGTTTAGCAGTACCTTCATAATTTCTAATACCATATTGTCCAGCTAATTTCTTGCGATTCGCATAGCTGCTATTCATTCCCTGCGATTTCATCCAGTCAACAACGGATCCGCTAGCAGTTGCAGCTGGTTTTGGCTTAGGTTTTTTCGGCGCCGGTTTACTATCAGTTGATCCAGAAATATCACTTGTTTTAACCCAACTATACAATTCTTTGAGCAGCACCCTGTTACTCCCCCGCTGCTGCACTGTATACGATTTGCCTTTATATTGGCTCGGAATACTTTCGCCTGTTGCATAGTTTTTAGCCGACTTTTTAAGTGTAACCTTTTGGCCAACTTTTATAGTTCCAGTTGTCGATGTATATTTCGGCGGCTTGGCTGGTTTTGATGCTTCAACTTTTTTACCGTCTCGCACACCTTTGATAAACGCATCCCATTTAATACCCTTTGCACCGGACCGTAAGTTACGTGGACAGTTTTTTCCGGACCAATGATTATGCTGCACGACGTTTACCACCTTGATAGATGGGTACTTATTCAGCAACCATTTGACCGTTTGTATTGCGTTATTGACCGCTTTTTTATAATCGCCATCAGAATTTACGCAGATCTCCATACCAATGGAATTATAATTTCCGCTGGTGGTGCCGGCATGGTATCCTACCTCATTAAACGGCAGAGATTGGTATACTTCCGGCTCATCGTCCACACTTAAATGCCAACTAGCTTGTCGTGAGTTTCCATTCTGCTGCAGCCGCGCATGAGCCAACGCATTTGCCCGTACATTAGTATTATCTGTTTCATGGATGGTGATGCTTGTTGGATTCATCTTTGTTCCTGGCCGGTTTTTTTTATTACTGGCCGGAATAAGCATTTCAATGATTTTAACCATTATTTATCACCTTTCTTATCGAATACATTCTTGAAAAAATCAATAAATAAATCGGTCGACTTGTCATCATCTACAAGTTTAAAATGATGTAATACGGAATTAATTTCACTCGCTAAATATCCCAAATACAGTACATATAAGGCGCTAATCCCTAATGGTTCCGGCATTAATAATGCGACTGGAATTGCATAGACAAGTAAAATAAATAAAAGCAACTTTCGGGCTATCCCAAAAATTGCTTTACTTGATGAAAAATCTACTTTTGGATTAAATTTTGCGTTAATCCATCCCACTGTAAAATCAATCACGTTTGCCCCCATGATCAGGGACAATATATAAATCAGTTTTGTATTATCTGTTTCTAAAAAACGATTCAACCATTCAATCATTTGCATTCAAACTCACCCTTCTTTGTAGTTTATTCTTTCTCATATTTCCCCATAAAAAATACGCCCTTTTGTGAGCGTAAAAGAAAAAATTGCATCGTGTGTGGTGCGATATCAATAAAATACCCCTCCTAATTACTAGTTCCTTCCTTAACCTTTTCAATATAAAAATCTAGATTTTTCTTAAAATAAACATAATTGATGTGTATTATCAAGGTTAATATCGAAATACCTACCAGCAAGTACAAACCATATTTTGAATATAAATACACTCTTAACAGTATTGTTAAAGTTATTGCAGATAGTATCCCGCTTGTGGTTAAGGCTCTTAGTGCATGGAGATTACCTAGTCTGTAACTGTATATTCTTTGTACCTCTTTACCATTCTTTTCATCCTTAATGATTTTATCCAATTCATATTCACTCTTAAAGTAAGTTTCCCATTTATTCCAAATTAAAAAGCCAAAAAACATGCTCAATCGGTGAATTAAATGTCCTATGATGATTCCCAATCCTATTAATAGTGCAGTCGCTCCCACAAGAGGAAAATCACCAATAAATAACAGTTTTAAAGTTTTAGATGTATCAACCACTAAAAAATAACTGAGAACAGCCATTATATATGTCCAACCAGGTATGCCCCAACGAACTAAGTGTTTTCCTTCAAAATTCATATTCCCCCTCCTCACCCTAACATCGGCAAGAAGGGGTAAAAACTTAAGACATAAAAATAACACTTATTCATCAGCTTCTTTAACCGGCTTTACGTTTTTAATATCAATTCGGCTGTAGCTTGCGTTGCCAATCGTGATTGCTTCTTTATCACCATTACGTAATTCTGTTATTTCATCTGCATCGAAATTCTCAACTTCGACTATGTCTGTTTCGCCAGAATGTGTACTGACTTCAACCTTCATCAAAACTTCCCTCCCAACTGTGATTGAATGAAGACTCTCAAAATCAAATCTGCTTCAATACGCGCTAATCCATTCGGCAATATCTCGACAGTATGCTTACCTCTTGTGATTTTACCGTTGTTGTCTTTACTCATATAATCAACCAAATCAATCCTGTCTGCACTTGTTGCAGTTTCAGGTACCGTGTTTCCATCCACCTTTATTGTGACTTTTGATGGTGTTGTATCAAGCTCTACAATCTTATGTTCTACGTCGTGTTTATGGTCCGGCAGCTCTATCTCATGAGTGTGGTTAGGTAAATCAATCTCATGAGTATGGTCCGGTATCGTGACATTATGCGAGTGATTAGGTATGCTGACATCGTGCTGGTGACTTGGTACAGAAACACTATGCGTATGGTTTGGTGTACTGAAATTATGACTATGCGACGGAATGGAAACGCTGTGTGAGTGGTCAAAAGGACCTGATGGCACATCCACGGCTCTTTCCCCATCTGAATCGTTATAAACGATAAGTTTTAGCCTTTGAAACGTCTTAGTTGTACTCGTCTGTGTACTGCCGCCGCCACTGTTTGTACTACGGGAAGTACCTCCCCCAGAGCTGGAGGTTTGCGAAGAACCTCCGCCACTTTTTGATGTTACAGTAGTACCACCACCGCTAGTAGTGGAGCGCGTCGTACCTCCTCCGCCTTTAGTAGACTTTACAACGCCACCGCCGCCTTTGGTACTCTTAACAATAGCGCCGCCACCCTTAGTGGCTTGGGAATAAGCACGGAATTTTTTCGTTTCAAAAGTCAATTCCACAGTATTGATATTAACCACATCATCATCAATATAAAATGGGATGGTGGCTGGGATGTTGCTGTCTGCATTATCCTGATACGTAAAATTCATAATGTTTGTTGCACCTTGACTGTACAATTCGTTTATCTGCTGCCTACGCTCTGTATCTGACGTAGTGGAACCCAAATCTTCTTTTACATTGCCAATGTCCAGCTGCACATCACCAGGCTTTCCAGTCATGTCAGACTTTGAATCTTTCATGATACGTAAATCTGTTGTCGGAAAATCATTAAGCTGCAATCTAACTACTTTAGCATACTCAAATTTGTCGATAGACAACCCTGTAATGCTTGATACATCTGCAGCGGACGCCTGCCAAGTGACAATTGGCTTTTTCCACTTATCAAGCAATGCCTGGGCGGATGATTTTAAACTTTCCGCATCTGTAAAACGTTGGTCTACCCATACCGTTTCCTTGATTTCTTCTCCAGGTTGCCTATCCTCCAAATACGGCACACCGCTATTAACATCTTCAATCGTTACCTGGTTGACACCTTCGCCGGCACCAAGTGGATAAATACGGTTAAATACACTCATAGGATCTTCTTCAATTTCTATCCCAATAAGATTATATCCTTCTTTGATTCGACAAATAGGCTCTGTTTCTGGCTTAATTAAATTAAGCGTCCACGGATAAGACGAAGTATCAAAATCCCAAATATATTCCTCGTCAAATGCTTTCGGTACGCTGAACAGTGCAGATAACAAATTTTCGTTTTCCCAGCTGTAATGAAAGTACCGGGTAAACTCTACTTTTCCAAGCTTCCAATGTTTATGATTCTGCTGATCGATTAAATACTGCAATACATAGTCAGTCGTATAATTACTTAATTGATGGTATTTAAAAAGCGAGCTGTCCAGTAATGTAGCTAGAACATGCTCGCAATCAAAAGTAACTTCTTGGGTTGATTCGTTTTTTATAGTATTTTTAGGGATGATGCGAAAAAGACCGATATCATCAATTTCCACGTACTGCAGCAGTTCTACCTTATTTACTTTTGGGTCGTTCAACGGCAAAGAAAAAGAGGCTTGCCAGATAGCATTAACCTCTCTTTCGTTACCGATGTTATATGCGTTTTCTAGGATTGCGGTTGTTTGACGGTTTAGGTTTAGTGTGCGGATCAATTTATCACCTCTTTTTATAACATCGTATATTCTTACACTTTACTAAAAGCCACCCAAGAAACTGTTAAAGTAGAAGCTTCATCTTTTCTTTTAACATGCAATTCAAATCCTTCCCCTCCCATTCCCGCATGCGTATAACTTGCAAATGCAATGTCGGGAAATGGTGTGTTCACAGTAAGTATGACACTGGGATTACCTTTTAGCGGGGGATCAAACAAAACTTCTTTTGATGACACTTTATCTTTTGTAAGATTTCTTACTGTCGTTTCCCCATATCTCCTCTCGACAGCCACTTGGCTCTCTTTCATAATTCTTCCGCCATTTGTAATTAGATAATTGTTGTTTATAGATTTTTCCATTGTGGAATCAATATAGAAAATTGTTCCGTGTTTACTTTCTAAAACTCGGCTTTCGAAATCAAATATCCCTTTCCCTAGTAGAGTTATTCGTGAATTAAATTCACCACCAAATGGTACATCATATCCTTTTACTTCTATACCGGAAGCAATCATTCCCGAAGAGTGGAAACACCTTAATCCGTACGTGCCCTCACCATCGAATTTAACACCACCAAAAAAGTGGAAACTTTTCACTCCTCTAAATGCTACTGCACATGTATGTGAACCGCCCACATTTGTCAGCTCACTGCCGTAAAAAGTCAAGTCACCCGAAAAACGAAGCTGACCACTAATATTTTCAGCGGTTAATGAGTGTATATCTGACTTATTCCCGACTACCGTTAAAGTTCCATTATAGTTTGATATTTTTACCGTCTCTTCATATATTCCTGTCGCTAGAATTATTCTATAATTCCCACGATTGTATACGACATTTAATGCATCTTCAATCTTTTTAAATGGCCTTATTTCACTACCATCACTTATACCAACATAATTAACGTCAACATATATAGATTTCTCCTTGCTTGATGCTCCGATGACGTTGGCGGGCTTATCCACCAGAGCATCTACCGGTAAGACGTTAGGTGTTTTTATTACATCTACTTCCCAAAATTTAAAAGGTGTGGGAAAACCACCAAAATTAGATATTCCGATAAGTCCTCCAAAACCATTTGGATAAATCGCTTCTATTTCACCATACACATCCCTATTTACTCTATATCTTTTCAATGTATTTCCGCTGTAATCTTCTATTGACAATGAATCAGGATGAACATAAGGGACTATATTATAACCTTTATAAGCCAAGTTAGCCTGGCTTGTCGCCAATCTTGGGACAGAAATTCTATTTAATTCATTAAATCCCTTATCGTAAAACACTCTTTCTTCACTAGAAACAGCAATGAAAATTTCTTCATCCACATCAAACGATATAGATCTAGTGCTGGTGCCCAATGACACAACATCAATAACACTTAAAGTTTCAATGTCAATTATGGTAATCTTATCTGACTTATTGTCCACTGTATCCCACAAATGAGCTATAACTAGTACCTCCTTTCCTTCATACTCATCACAATAAGCCATGCCATTTGAATGAAATATTTCTGCGAACAAGTGTCTTTTTAATTTTAATGTTTCCCTGTCTATTTCTACTAACAACCCGATCGGAGAAGTAGAAGGGGATTGGGATATCGTAAAATAGATATTTTCTTCTGTCATCACCATAGATTGAGAATGTGAAGGTTTAAAATTATTCCCTTCGTAATCTATTTTCCACTCTGAGGGATGAATTGAAAAAGCATATTTAAAACCCAATTTTTCTACAAGCTTTGTTGTTCTTTTCACGTTTGACAATTCAAATTCGTTCTTATTTATTTGAGCGTCAGTTTTATTTAGACGATCATTAAGTATAGGTTCCTCACCACGTGCCTGTATAACCTCCGCATCGCTCGTTCCGCTTTCAATGATTACGTTATCCAGCTGCTTTTGTGTCTGTTCAGACATTGCTTGTGCAAGCAATGATATTTGTTCTGCTGATAGCGATTTGGCTAGGGCACTAGCCGCATCCCGTTCTGATCTACCTGATTGATTAATAGCTTTATTTATTTTTATTCTACCCTTGTTTAGGCTTTCTTCCTCATGAATTAACTCGGCCATATCACATCCTCCTTAGCTGTACTTGTCGCGATATTTAACCCGCATGTCTATGTCGATATTACTTCCCGTGATCTTCACTTGGTTATCTCCTGGCATTAAATAGAACTCCCGTATTTCTTCCATTGTTTCCTGTTCATTTTTATAGACTAGGTATTTTTCAAAATCGATGATCCACGACGTATTTGTAAAGTTAGGCAATGAAAACGAGTATCCATTTGCGCTGAATGTAAGATTGTTAGCCTTCCCCTCGATTTCGAATATAGGTTGCACAGCCATTCCACTCACGCTTATATCTAATGTTTGCGACCCCGTCACATTAACAGCGCCACTGCCAAAATTATTTATATGTCCAAGTAGATAATGATACTCAAACGTAATGACTTCACTTCCCCAAACTACGTCATCTGCAAAAGTGTTTGAATACTTATACGGATCGTCAGCCACAAATGGCAACATCAAACTACCATCCTCCGCCGGTCTTTCCGGTAACATCTGTTGCACAATCTTAACCATGTAGAATTTATCTGGTTCATATTCCCTAACCATTTTAATAGACTTTGGTTGCCCAAACTCATCAAACAAAAATGCAACCAACGCATTGTAAGCTGATTGCATTTCATCATGAAACCTGTCTATTATTTTAATGGGATAGTTTAGCTGTCTTTCTCGCATTTCCGTGCCAAAATCCCATAGACCTGCTCGTCCTGGTATAGGTATCGTTTTTCTTTCCATGTTCGGAGTGATTGGATCCTCGTGACCTGGTTCGACTTCAAAACCAAAATCAGTTATTTTTTTATCATCTAATATAATCAAGGCATAACCACTCCTTTACTACGCGCACCTTTTTTAACATGATCATTAAGCTGTTTCGCAATCTTAGGTATATCATAATCGTCCCGTACATTGAAGACAGCACCATTGAATACACCATCCATGCTCAATGTCTGGTAGTTGTATTCGTTGGTTGTGGATCCACCGCCATAGCTACCACTAGCTCCAAAATTGCTAGGCTGTTGCACAGCTGTGCCCATGTCTAAGTTAGGCAATGACATACCATTTTCCATGGCGGCACTTACTGATTGCGCCACATTTCCAGTCTTGCGTGCAGCGCTATCTCCTTCTCCTTCAATACCGATGCCAAGTCCTTCCGTAAACCATTTACCGAATTTCTCGGCTAGTTTTGATGGAGATGAAATCTGTAAGATGGATTTGACTTTGCCGGTAATTGCGCTGGTGACGTCAGTAACAGCTTCTTTAACTGCGTTTACTTTACTTGCTATACCTTTGATTAATCCAGCAATTATATCTTTACCAATCTGCAGCAAGTCAATTCCTCTAAAGTACCCCATAACATTTTCCCAAATTTCGCGGACCTTAGAATAAGCATCGCCCATTTTTTGGCCGATGGAGGAAACAATATCTTGGAATTTAGAAACGACTGTTCCAAATATATCTCCTAAAATTCCACCGAAAAATGACTTGATATTTTTCCAGATTGTGCTGATTAATTTTTTCGCACTTTCCATCTGATTTTGAATGGCGTCCTTCATTCCTTGAAAATCGCCCTTGACAAGCGCCTTTAAAAAATCTGTTGCATTGGAAAATGTCTCCTGTATATACTTCCAAATCGCCTTCAAATTATCGAGCGCCATCGTCATATATTCTTTGATAAATTGGACTATGTCAGAAAACTTTCCATCTGTCTTTTCGTCGAGCCATTCGTAAACTGCAGTAAATATTTCTTTTATCTGCTCCCAAATTTCGACGAAAAACTCTTTTATCGTGTTCCAATTTTCAAGCGTCTTCTCTTTGTAAATCGACCAGGTTTCGGTGAAAACATCGACTATCCAATCTTTTACCTCGCCAAACCACTCCATGATAGATGTCCAGATTTCTACTGCTTTTTCTTTGATGGTGTCCCAATTTTTATAAAGTAAAACCCCGATAGCTATAACAGCGGCAATTGCTGCTATGATTAAACCTACCGGGCCTGTCGCAACAGTAAAAGCTGTACCTAATGCTCCTAGCAAAGGTATTAGTGAACTTATTCCCATAGCAATCATACCTACAAAGGCAAGCAACGGTCCTACTGCTGCAATAACTGCCAATATCGCAATGATGGTAGTTTGTAAAGCAGGATCCATATTGCTAAATCCTTCTGCCATGTTAGCGACTACATCAATAACTGGCAACGCTGCTTCAAGCGCGCTTTCAAATGATGAAATAAGCGTATCGCCAAATGGTGCAACTGCATTAGTGGCTTTATTCATAGCAGTTTTAACTTTCTCGCCAAAAGTTTCGGTTTCATCTGCTGTATTATCTACGATTCCATCTGCATCTTGTAACGCTTCAACCCATTCGTCCACCTCAAAATGTCCAGCACGAATGTCATCGGCAACTTTACCACCTACCTTTGCACCAAATGCGTCTGCTGCAATGTCTGTCGCTGTCAAAATATCCGGTGCATCTTTGATTTCATCCATTAGCATGCCGAATGCTTCTTCTGCATCTGTTGCGCCTTCACGAGCCATTCTAGTCATTACGATATTGAGAGATGATAGTACTTCTTGCGGATTCGCACCTACTTTTTCAAACTGGCTAAACAATGCAATGGACTTATCTAAATCAAAACCCATTTCTTCAAATGCCGGACCAGCATCGATGATGTATTCTGATAGATCATTAACGCCAATACCTGACATTTGAGCCGCCTTAGTCATTTTGTCCATGACAGATGGCATAGCATCCACATCGACTTCAAGGGCATTCATTAGCCTTCCAAGCGTTTGCGCCGAATCAGAAGCATCTTCTTTATTTACCCTTGCGTAATTCAATGTCTTTTCCGTTAACATTTCTAAGCCTTCGCCAGTTTCATCTGTCGTGACATGCAAAGATGATAATACTTCTGCAACAGATTCCGCTTCATCTGGTACATCGACAAACACATTTGAAAAGCTTTCTTTTAGCTTTTCTAGTTCTTCACCTGTTTTACCAGTGGATTGCTGTATTTCATTGTTTGCTTTATCAATTTCATCTGCCGCCATAAATGCAGCAGTACCAGCAGCAACAATCGGCACAGTGATACCTTTAGTCCACGTCTTGCCAGCATCTTTCATTTTCTTTCCGTTTTCATCCAGCTTTGTGGCAGCTTTATCTAGTGCGCTTTCCTGTTCTTGTAGCTGCTTATTTGTTGCTTCAATTTCATTAGCCAGTTCTTGTTCTGCAGTTCGTGCTTCTAACAACTGCACTTCGTATTTATCGACTTCGGTGGAGTTTTCTCCATATTGCAATTTAGCCTGTTCCAGCTGTTGTTCATAGTTTTCGACTTTTTGACCTGCCAGTTCATGCGTGTCATTTAAATGTTCCATTTGCAGATTAAGCTTGTCAGCTTCGGAAGCATTGTCTCCAAGCTGTGCCTTCTGCAACTCATATTCAGCATTCAGCTTTTCAGTCTGCGATTCTAGCTGATCTGATTCTGATTCTAATTTGTTAAGTGCCTCTTCTGCTTTACGAGATTCTATTTCCTGTTCAGATAATCCCTCATTTACTCTTTCCAAAGCACTTTCCAATGCCAACTCTGCACGCTCGGAATTTTGCAGTTGCTTATATTTATTAGCAAGGGCACCTGTGGACGTATTTGTATCATTTGCCATTGCTTCATACTCAGTACGGAGCATGGCTGTACGTTCTGCAGCTGCTTCCATCTGGATTTCAAGCTTTTGCTTTTCGGCAGCTAGTTTTTGTGTGGCATCAGCATCTTTTCCCATTGCTGCTACGTGTGTCCTATATTCAGATGCGGCAGCATTCATGATTGCGTTTATATCACGTATGGTTTTAGCGTACTCGATCTGTCCGTCCATCTTAAAATTCAGGACAACGTTACTTTCTTTATCTGCCAATCACCTCACATCCTTTATAAAAATGGTGTATCATCTAAGTAATGAATTTTCTTTTCAGGTTTTAATGCATCTGGATTGTTGTATTTAATGTGCATAATGTATTGCTTTAACCAATGTGCTGGAGTGCTTTTAAAAAATGATTCCCGGCTCCAATTGAGCAATGTTTCGGCAACATAAAAATAAAAGTCCCAATCCAGTTCATCGGATTGAGACTCTTCATTCATGCCTCTCTTTTTTTTTCAGTTTTCATTTTAGCCGCATCGCTTTGTTGGAAGATTTGATTGTTGAATATCTTCAGAACGACATCAAAAATATCGGGTAAATCATTCAGCGGAATAGCATTTTCAATTTCATAGATAGTGGCTTCTGTTCCACCACTTCTGACCATGGAATATATCAATGCATTCATAAGTTTGATTTCATTTTTCCCGAGTTGCAACCTTCCTTTTTTCATCATACGATTAAGATCTTTTTCGAAGATATGATACGGTTTTCCATACGCTTCTTCAACAAATGGAAATGATTTAAACGTAAAAATAACAGGAATTTCGGCTCCCTGTATCTGGATTACGTTACGGTTAATATTGACATCAACCAGGTCTCTTAGTTTAGCCATTATTCCTCATCCTCTTCGCCATCTTCTTCCTCTTCTTCATTACCATCATCACCGCTGTCGCCGTCATTACCACTATCACCATTGTCCGGGAACAATTCAGCAATTTCCGACTCATCAGCGACGACTTGTTCCATGAAGTCTTCCGCAGTAATACCATCGGCACCTTCACGCACCTCGGAAAACTTAACTTCTGTCACTTCATTTTTCAATAATGGAGTGGCTTTAAACACATTTTCAATGTCTTTCACTTCTGCTTCTTCTTCGATTGTTTCAAATTCTTCATCAGAAAGTGTCTTTTGTACTTTCGGATACCAACGGGCAACCTTGGATCCGTCAGATAATGGAGCAATAAAACCCATTGCGAAGAACGGAAACTCCTTCACTTTGGACGTCTCAAAGGAAATCCCTTTAATCGGCTTAACCCCATCCATCTTATCCTGTACTTCTTGCGGCAAAGCAACATGAGTAAGATTAAGGTCATACTTTGTATTACGTGAAGCATTAACAAAAATCTTGTTAGATGCCCATTTGACCATTTCCTGCGGATCTCCAGCAATTCCAATCGTCACAATGTTATCCATTCGGTAAATTTCCGATTCATATTCTGGTAGTTCATCCCGTTGATCTTCTTTCTCCTTCCAAAATACAATAAACAATGATTCAATCCCAACTGGATATAACAGTTGTTTTGCTTTTTCTGCCATGTATATCATCCTTCCATTTTTTAAAATTCATGCAGCCATCTTCTGAATGATCTTATCCAACATAATTTCTTCAATTTTTCCGCTTTCTGCATTCCATGTATTACGGACAAAGTGTTGTCCTTTAACACGTCCACGACCGCCGCGCTTTTTATGACCATGTTCAGCAAGATGCCAATACCAACCGACATCTTCAAAAACAACCTGTACCATGTCATTTTTCACGACAACTTTAAGCTTGTCTCTTAGGTGCCAAGTACTTCGATTAGATACAGGGATACGCGGTCGTAACTTATCGGCAAAGTAATTAGCCGCTTCTTCCAAGACTGATAACGTTACTTTCTCATCAACATTTAGCAGTGTTTTCATCTGTTTGAGCGCGTCTGCAAAACCATTGTTATTTTGCATTACTGCACACACCTCACATAAGTGATATATTGCATGATTGTATTGTCATTTTCATCGTACGGATAACCTTCGAACATTTCATACGGCACTTCATATGCATTAAAAACGTCTTTTAAAGGCTCATATTCGCTTTCTATGCCATTCGTGATAATTGCTATCTGATAGAGTGGTAAAGACTTAATTACCCTATTAGAAGTCCTTTTGTGTTGCTCGTTTACAAACTCATAAACGATATAAGGATATTCTGCATTAGTAGGTGCATCATCGCGATACACCGGGATGCCTGATTCTTTCATAATATCGCGTAATTCCTGGAAACTAATTGGCATAGGAAAGTGACACCTCCATGACTCTGTCCTCTTCACGGACATAAATACGCTCAATATTGTAAATCCGCTCACGTATTTCAATTCGGTAATCCTTCTGATCATCCTCAATTGCACGATCAATACGAACCTCAATCTTTTTGACAACTTCATTGGTTTGTCGCTCGGCAAACATCTTGTCCGTAGCCGTGACGCCGATATTGTTGTATTTTATACCACGTTTTTTGATATAATCCTTAATTGGTCTATCTGTTTCGGGATCAGTGTATTCCTCGTATTTCAACAAATCTGCAATCCATTTAAGCTTATTCGTCTGTCTCTTCATCTGAATAAACCTCCTGGACTATAAAAGTTGTAATGGCGTTGAGGGCTTCTTTTAATTCTTTTTCAGATACGCGATAATCGTACATAATACCAGCGACCATCAATAATAAATATTCCGTTTGTTTACCAGTAGCAGTTTTTACGTACTTCTTAGCAGCATCTAAATAAAAAGAGAGCATGGAATCATCCATACCCTCTTCCCATTCAATATGTGACTTTAGTTTTTCTTCTAAATCAGTCATCACCACCGCCACCTGAAGCTGGTGTAATCTCATACTTATAAACCGGTGGCTCAAATGGGCTATAAATCAATTGAGCATCTAATAGATTCCAAATACGGAAACCTACACGGTTTGTACGAGAGAACAGCTCAACTAGTTTCTGTACCTCGAGTGATCCAATGACATCTTGAATCATAAATTTCTTAAAATCACCAAAATAGAATACTGGTACTGATGGATTTTCATTGTCAATGGCATCCTCGTCCTCAACCGGGAATCCCAACAGCGTATATTTAATTCCACCCTCGGCCTGATTCAGCGGGCGCAATAATGGAAAACCATCATCAGTTTTCATCTTTTCGATTGCCGTAAGTGCAGCCGTATTTAGTACCCAACGACCTTTCTTGCGGACTTCTTTTACTGGTGTATTCTTCATTTCAACCAATGCATCATATAAAGATTGGCCAGAAGTAATATCAACTTCTCCTGTTGGCTCAAATTCAATTGCCTTTTTAGATAAAGCACCATCATTTTCGTTTTCTTCCTCGTCACCATGCACCATATATTGAGTTTCTTTGCGGACATACGCCTTTTTCAATTCGTCCATAACAATCTGCTCAATTGGCAAACCAGTACGAGCAAGAAGCTTTTTAGTTACAGTGGCAAGCGCATCAAATTCAGTTGGTGACAGTTCCATCTCGTCAAATTCGATGTCCGTTTCAGGCATTTCATTGTTAGTACGTTCCTGTTTATGTCCCTGCGCCTTTGCCTTTTTAACTAAAACGGGATACTTGATGTTTTCTTTGGTAGTGACACGAGTACCTAAGCGACGTAAGAAGTTTTCTTCCTGTGCATAGGTAATGATTTCTTTGGACATAAAGTCTGGAACAGTTACTGCACCATTTCCGCTAACAAGTCCAAGAGATCGCGCTTCCTTCTCGTCAATATTACCGACAATATAATTAGCAAATGCAGAACGGATTTCTTTTTCTTTTGTTTTAGATGTTTTATGACCACGGGTAGAAAGCCCATTGCCGATTGCTGTCATGATACCATCACGCTGTTCGGCAGAAATACCCGCTCCACGCTTGTCATCATCTTTATCGTCATCTTCCTCATCTTCGTCCTCGTCATCGTCTTTATCGTCACGTTCTTCGCCTTGCTCACCTTCTTCTGAACGACCTTCTCCGCCTTCATCATCCATGTTTTCCAAGGTATCAGCAATATCTTGCTGTTCGGTTGCTAGGTCGTCAACTTCTGTTTGTACTGCTTCCAAATCTTCCTCGCGTACCTCGTTATTTTTCAACTGGCCGCGCAATTCCTCTAGACGTGCCTTATTTCTTTTCTGTAAAGCTAACAATAACTTTTTATTCATAAATTTATTCCTCCAATGATTTATTAATTTTATTTAGAATCCTGATTCTTTGTTCCACTGTCTTATCAATCTCTTTACTTCTCACAAGTGCCGCTTCGGTATCGTCGTAAGCGGGCAGTGACACAATGGACACTTCATAAAGTTCAACTTCTTCCAACGTTCTAAGCGCTGGTTCTTGTGAATAATCCCATCGTTCTTTTCCCTCATCAACAATAAAACCGAATGAGCATTGGTCAATGTCGCCACGTTCCATGCTTTCTGCTAAATCACGGGCATAAGATGTATTAGGTAATTCCAAATCAAATTGCAATCCCTTTTCATCTTCACCCAAAGTGAGGGTGCTGGCTTTCGTTCTGCCCAAAACCTTATCCCAGTCATGGTTAAATAAAGCTCTTATATCATCACCGGAAATAGACTTTTGAAAGGCTCCAGGAGAAATAATTTCATCAAAGAAATCACCAATAGATGTTCTGCTATTAAAAACAGCAGCATAACCACTAATCTTTATAGGTTCATCATCTTTGTTCCGCGTTTGAATATTGGTGAGATTAACCGTCCTCGTCTCCATTTTCTTTGCTATTGTCATCACCACCTTTCAAGCTGTCATCAGTGGCATCTTTCTCACCGATTTTTGATAGATCATTGGAAATATAAATTGCCTGGCTTTCCGGTGTATCTTGTGTGGGCAAACCAAGGAATTTATCAGCCACAACATCCGGACTTGTGATACCAGTACGGACAACATTGTAAGCGATGTTTGTACGTGTTGAATAAGGCACAAACTCCAAAATATCAATTTTGAACTTGATACGTTTCTTAGAAATGGGCCCAAAAAAAAGAAGACTCAAATGGTCTTCAAAATTTCTGATTATTGGCTTGACTGCTTTGTTGTGAAGATACATCATTGCCTTTTCCAAATCCGATTGGATTAACTTCTGATAGGTCTCTACGTTGATATTTAAATACTTTCCTAAGTCTTTTTTATAAACGTTTAGATATGATAATATCTTATCATCCTCAACAGGACTCTTCATTGACTCAATTTGATAACCTTTGCCAAGCGGAATCATTTTAACGGACCTGGCATCGTCAATCTGTTCTAATTGATCCAGTATTGCTTTGATTAATTTAGATTGAGCCCCATTAGATGGGTTGATATGTGAGTCTAACTTTAACAGGAATGCCAGCAGTCCACCTTTAGTGTACTTATCAGTTAGCACTTTCTCGGCACTCATAACCCCTTCAAGTGTATCTTTTCCTAGCTGCATAAGCCCGACACCTTGTAAGTGATTAGTGCCAATGTTTTTGATGTGCCGGATCATAGATGATGGCACCTCAACGCTGCCAACTTTTAAATGTTGCTTAAGGTTTTCATCTAGTTCTGTCGTGACGTTTCCAGGCAAATGCAATTGTTTATTATTTAGCAGTGGAAACACTTCACCATTTAATAAATAATTATTCGTCATTAATTTAATGAATTCTGACTGCGTTAAATAATCATTAGGATTACGTAATATTTTCAGCGATGGATCATTACGGATTTCATTTCCATCCTCATCCTCGACGACAATATCAGCAAGCATCATTTGATTACTTATGTCCTGAAGCAATTCATATACATCAGATGATTCCAATATATTTTCGTCTGTTGCAAAGACTCCACCAAAACGAACGGAACCACCGATATTTTCATTTGTACTCATTCGTTTTTCCAATCGACTATAAACAAAATTAGAAAACCGTTGTCTTAATCCCAATTAATCACCTTCTTTCAGTCGCTAGTTTGCCACTAGCTTGGCAGATATGGATCACACTCCTTTCCTGGTCTCGATATCACGCATAGAATTAAACACCTTTCTAGGCATCTTGTGGCCTTCCTTAGTTACTTCTATTCCATTCATATATTCCAATTCTTTGCGAATCAGCTTTAATTCTTTGGAGATTTCTTTTGCGTATTTATCATTCATGTTTTTTTACCTCCTCTTTTTAGTAGCTGGTGGTTTAGGTGGCCTTGGTGATTTTGTTGGTGGCTTTCTTCCAGGCCACGCTTTATCGCGTGTTTTCAAATTAACCAGAATAAAAATAATGACAATTGGAATAGTCACAAATATGGTCAATATAATTCCAGTGATTAACATTATAAATTACTCCTAGCATAATGCAGTTTAGGAAGTTTTAAATCTGGCATAGGTGGTGGCGTGATTTTAATAGGAACGTGCCAATTGTAATCATGTTTCGATTTCTCCTGATACTCCCTAATCTCTAAGATAAACTGCCTGATAACTTTAATGATATTATTGACAATTTCAGATACTATTTTGCAATAGGTTTCCCACGCGTTGACTATTGTTTTTTTAGCTTTTTCAACATCTTCCTTTGTGTATTCTTTTCCATTAATAGTGATTGTTTCATCCATCATCAGCACTCCCTATCTATAAATTTCTTCAAGCAATTCATCCATACCATCTTCGTCTACATCGTCCATCAGCATCATTGTTTCTTTGTGCGCAACTAAAAAAGCGACAAATCCATCAATTTTCTTCTTGGACTGTCGCTTGGACGGTGCTTTCATGCCGTTGATGTTGGTTACAACAACGACATTCAATGCACAATATATAAATAAAGGATTATCAGTAACGACCCGCTTCTCATAAATAAGTAATTCTGCATCATCAACCATGGCATTCATAACATTTGGGTACTGATTAACTGCAATACATTCAAGACCAAGGTTTTCACATTTTTCAACTAGTTTATGAGACATTGCTGGGTCATAGTTCAGCTGCTGTACATCATATAAATCCATGCATTCAACGATATATTCAAGCACTTGGTCCTGATCTATCATTTTCCCGTCACAAAGTTGTACATATCCTCTTTCTACTAAATCTGTATAAGGTACATTATCCTCTTTTTCTCGTGTTTCAAGGTTTTCAGTAGGAATAAAATACATCTGTTTCACTTTTAATAATGCTTTTCCCTCTTCGTCATAGGACGGGAAATTTAAACTGACGCATGTTAAGTCAGTTGTTTTGGATAAGTCTAATCCCAGGTAACAAGTTTGTCCTTCCAGGTCACCTAAATCGTCAACAAGGATATGCTCCACCTGATCTTGCTCGAAAAAGTTTTCAGCACCATTAACAAATACGTTCAAATGCTTGGAAAGAAACTCCGCTTTTTTATGGGCAGATCTTGCTGCAGTAATAAATTCCGTTTCTAGTGCGCTCATTGTTACGGATACGCCAATATTGGGATTTACCATGTGCCATACTTTGCGGTCTTTCCAATTGTAACCTTTATTCGGTTCGTAGATCATGACAAATGAAGCATCGTTATCGTCGTTTTTTAACACTTCTTTCGCTTCACGGTAAACACGCATTCCAACAGATGAAGAGCCTTTACCAGCTGTACTTATATTAAACATTAAAGGCTCTGGTCTGTTGATTTGAGCCGATTTAAAGTTATCATACTGTTCCATTTTCTCCTGAGCATGCAGCTCATCATTCAATACAAAGTGCGGGTTTGATCCCTCGATAAAACCAATGTTCTTTGTAACGGCCATAAATGTATTTTGATATGCCAGGTCATCATGAATGTAATCGTATGTGACAGATGACACTGTTCCTTTTGGTCCTTTATAAATAGTGCTGCTTTCGGTTAGTGCTTCATGGTTTAGAATTGTAGATGCAAATGGCTTCGCTGCATATTGGGCTTGTGTAAAGTCACTGGCACAAGCATAACAATCAGCACCGAGCACACCTTCACCATACATGGCATAACCAAGGCCACCAACAGCAAGCAACGTTTTACCATTCTTTTTCGGTACCTGGACATAGGCTTCACGAATAACCCGGACAGTATCTCCGCGTTCATTTTCGTGTACCCATCCATAAATATTACTAAATGCAAACCGCTGCCAATCCTCCAAGATAAGTGGTTGACCTGCTAAATCACCCTTAACATGACGGATAAATGTTTGTACCCAGTCCATCATTTCATTGGCTCGGTCTACATCAAACCAGATATCTTTGCGCTTTTTCCATTTATAATACCGGTCTACTGCTTGTTTAATAGTATCCGGATATTTCTTTGGCCAGCGCCTTACCTTTTTAGCAAACTTATCAGCGTAATTTACGCCCTGTTTTATTTCAGTCACATAAATCAGCCACCTCCAGGGACAAAATAAAAAACTAGTCATTGACTAGTCTTTTGAATTTGTAGTAAAGTTTTGTATCGATCCTTTAATAGCATCAATATCTACTATCAATTTAAATTCATCACTACTTTTCGATTCTACTATTGATAATGTTTCTAATAGAACACTACGAACATATTCATAGTCTCTTGCAGATATTTCTATGTTTTCTTCTTGCTTTTCTCCAAACCCTTTACTCAGCGTAATGTCTATGCTTCTCTTTGCTGTTTCATTAGGTTTAAACCTATTTATTATATGATGTATTGTATCTACTAAGAAATAAGATAAGTGAATGTTTATTTTACTATAACCATCTATCGGTTTAATTAATTGATGATATTGCTCAATATTGCTTAAGGTCGGTCCTGAAACACTAAGCATCTGTTTAATTGCTACAATAATATTGGTTGTGAGCATATCGTTGATTGCTATTGTTGTCTTTTCAACATCATTTATTGAATGAAGATTATATTTTTCATTTAATTTCACCTCTATATCGTCTTTAATTTTTTCAATTTGACTTGTAGATAACCTCCATTGTAAGAATGCAAAAATAGCTAAAACTAAACCGAGAATAGTTAGAAAAGTAATTAAATAAGTATTTTGTAAGTCCATCAATCTGTTAACTTGACCAACATATTGTTCACTTAAATCGTTAATTTGATTTGTATACTCTTCACTTGTCATACAATCACCCCATAATCTATTTGACTAGATTATATCAGTAATTATGCCTTATTGCGCCACTTGTTTCTATGCGCATCCAATTGACTTACTTTCTTTTCCGGACGTTCCATCTTTTCATCTTTCTTAACAGATGAACCTCCAGTAATTCTGTTGCCTTTATTACCTTTATTCGTCAGTCCAAGCAGATCCAATGCTTTTGTTTTCTTATCGGACCATACTTCAACCTGCTGCGCCAACGGATGTTTTATTTTATTCTTGGATCCATTCTTATTCGTATGAAATTGAGATGTGGGAAAACCCTTGTCTCTCCATTCCACAAACATGGTCTGATAGATTTCAAAAATATCAAGATAACTTTCGATAAGAGGGTCAAGCGTTTTTGTGTAAACGTCCGCATCACGCATTATTTTTAAAATACGTTC